>Ga0208628_1000376_pt1 | contig 23442 bp, 16 predicted proteins | sample LakWasMet16_LOW5_2_FD_183864 | JGI IMG/M metagenome (GOLD analysis project Ga0208628, IMG submission 183864) | Freshwater sediment methanotrophic microbial communities from Lake Washington under simulated oxygen tension - Sediment Metagenome... | ecosystem: Environmental > Aquatic > Freshwater >... | reverse complement strand
TGGTCTATCATTGATAAACCTTCGATTCTTAGTCCCTTTTTCTTAAGAGAACCAAATTTACTTTCAAAGCTTTTTAAAATCTCAAACATGGCGGTATAGTTACAGTTATTAACAAAGGTAAACGCAAAATTGTTAATAAACTAACTTATTAGACGAAGGCGCTGAAAATGACCTACCAAAAAATGTTCAAAATATGTTTCTTACGTGTTTATTTCACGTTAAAAAGTGGTTAATTTTATTTATAACTTAATGATATTAAAGTAGTTATAAATATTCAAGAAAAGTGTTAAAAACCCGATTTCCACTAACTTAAATAACGACAGTTTTTTGAGCTCCAAAGTCCAAAATTCGATCAATAAAACTATACGGCTTATATCCATTAATAGCCGCTTGATGATAAATGCAAGTTGCAGGCGTCATTCCTGGTAACGAGTTGACTTCTATGAAGATAACCTCCACATGATTGGCATCAAATATTCTTACAAAAGCATCGATTCGGCAATAACCCACAATATTTAACACCTTGGCTGCTGCTCCTAAAGTCTCTTTTACTTTATTAGAAATCAACTGTCTTTCTTTTTCATCACGCGAATAACGTGCAGGGGTGATATTTTGACCTTGCCCTGCTAAGAATTTTTCTTCCAAACTTAATATTTCTCCACTTGCTAATGCTTCTGATGCTTCAAACACCTCATACTCCACTTCTCCTTTTGCGTTGAGCTTAGTTAACATACCGCCCGTTATTTCTAAGAAATGTTTAGCCCCTTTTTTACTAATTAGTTCTTCTACTAATAATACTTGTTTTTGAGGAAATTCTTCTTTGTCTTTTATATGAAGTATTTCTGCGGCCTTTGCATCAAATGTTTCTGAATTTCTAAAAATCAAAGTGGCGAAAGCTTCAAACTCTTCGAAACATTTAATCATTTTCACGGCGCTGCTGCATCCATCATCCACCGGTTTTGCAATTAATGGATACACGTAATCATTTTGCAACGTTTGTTTGATTTTCTCTTTATTAATCTTCCAATCATCAGTTGTAATTAAACAATGTTTAGCTGCCAAGAAACCATGCTTCATTAAAATTTCATTGGTTCTAAATTTATCAATGGTAATAGATGAACTTTCTTTACCTGAACCATTGTATGTTAAACCAACTGCTTCTAATTTTTCTTGAATAGCGCCATCTTCTCCCGGACGACCATGTAAAGCAATAAACACTTGTTTTACTTCTTTAGCTAAATCATCATAGCTTAATTGTTTTGGCGCAATTAAATTATTTGGAGAACCATATTTATCGGTAATAGTTTTACACTCAGCAATAATTTGATTAACTACTGGATGTATTTTCCAATTATTGATTTTATCTTTAATATCATCTGCATTATCTTTTAATAAAGCGTTGATAGGAATTTGAAACATTAAGTGATTAGTATTATCGCCTGTTAAGAAAACAGGAATTGGCGCATACTTTTCGGAAGACGCTAATTTTTCAAAAATATTTCTACCGCTTTCTACAGAGATATGACGCTCAGAAGAATAACCACCTAAAATAACCGCTACAGGAATTTTATTATTGATAGCGTTTTTCTCATTAATCAAAAACGTGTCCAATTTATGTAATAACGGTTCGTAAACTGAAGCACCTTTACTATTTTTAATTCGTTTGCTTAAAGAAGTACGAATAATATAAGTTAAGAATTGAGAAGGCGTTAAACCAATTTCTGCCGCTTGATGAAAGAAGAATGAAGACGGCATCATACCTGAAGTCGTATTCGGGTCATTTAAAAACACTTTTCCATCTGTGCTTAAAAAACCATCAATACGAGCGTACACGTCAAAACATAATTCAGAAAATAAACGCTCGCATTCTTTTCTAATCGCATTAATTTGTTCGTCAGTTGCTTCAATTGGCGTAATCTTACGAGATAAGCCTGGTAAATATTTACTACGGTAATCAAATAATTCTTTTCCTTTTCTAATTTCTGTTGGAGGAAGTGCGATTGCTTTATTATTAGAATCTGTATCTTCTAATACAATACAAGAAAATTCTTTTCCTTCAATAAATCCCTCAATCATGACAGTACTTTCACCATCCAAGGCTTCTAAAACAAACCCTTCAGTTTTATTGCAATTGTTGTTTAAAAAAGAAATTAATTCGTATTGGTTGTAAAATATTAAGACTTCATTGTTCTCGACTTCGCTCGAACTGACAAGACCTAAATCTATTTTTATTGGCATACCAATACCTTCACGAATATCAGATAACGAACGCACATAATCAATTTGTTCATTCTCAGATAATTTTTTCCATTCAGCAGAGTCTAACCATTTAGTAAAAAATGCTTTTTCAACAGCGGCCATAAAATGGTAATTACTATCTTCATTAAAAATAGAAATACCAATAGATGAACCTTGATTGGCTGGTTTAATAACCATTGGGAAACCAATCTCTGATTTTGCTTTTTCCCAAACCCCTTTTACATTTCCTTTAATCCAATCTGTTCTATCAATGGTGAAAAATTTAGGACTATTAAATCCTGCATTTACCATTAATTTTTTCTGAACGCTTTTATCAATACCAATAGCACTAGGCAAAATTCCACTTCCTGAATAAGGAATATGTATGTACTCTAATAAACCTTGTATACGACCATCTTCGCCATAAGGTCCGTGTAATGCCAAGAATGCAAAGTCAATTAAAGAAGCTAACTCATGTGCTTGAACTTTTTTTCCAATTTTTGAAATCAATTCATCTTGTTGATGAACCGTTAAAGCACCTAAGTTTTCTGCGTAATATTGAAAATCGGTATTATTTGCCGGAATAAATTCCACCGGAGGATAAAAATCACGAATGGTTCCTTTGTAAACAAAGTTCCAATCTAGCACTATAAAATTGCCAAAGGAATCAACAAATAAAGGAATAGCTTCAAAAATAGATTTATTTAAATTATCATAAACGGTTCTTCCACCAGCAAAAGAAATTTCACGTTCTTTTGAACGACCACCAAATAGAATTCCAACTTTAATTTTAGACATGCTTAACCTTGCTTAATTTGTAAAGTTTAAAGTTAATGTAGTAAAGGAAAATTTAGGCTAGCTAAACAAGAAACTATGAACCAAAGAATGTTAAATAAATTAGTCTAAAAACACTCCCCTATCGTGAAATAAAAACCACGATTATAATTATCCGAATAACCATAATCTACTCGTAAATTCAGGTTTTCTTTCTCTAAAATAGTTAATCGGAGTCCGCCACCAAAACTACCTTTTAAAGAACTAGTATTTATATTTTTAGGTTGATTATAAACATCGCCTATTCCTCCAAAAACACAAGCACTTATTTTCCAAAAAATATGGGCTCGATATTCGGCAATAGCAGAATACATGGAATTATCTCTAAAACGGCCTTGATAAAAACCTCTTAAATTACCTTGTCCTCCCAAAGTTGCCATCGAACGATAAGGTGTTTCGCCAAAGGTTGAGTAGTTATATAACTGACAAGCCAAAATATGTCCTTTAAATAATTGTTTAAATAATCTTACTTCCACTTTCCATTTATTAAATGAGTAAGTAGACGCTAATTCCTTATTATAAGTTGTAAACTGTGTTTGTAAAAATACTCCTTTAGTAGGCCAAAATGTTGAATTACGAGTATCATAACTCGCAGAAAATCCAATTCCAGTAATATTATAATTTGTTTTACCATAAAACTCAGTTGAATCCATTAAACCTCCTTGAGTATATTGAACTTTAAAAATATTTTGATAATCGGCTATTAGACCAAAAAAAGTATGTTTAAAAAATTTTCGTTTGATATGAGGATTAACAATAATCTCCTCAAATACATAACGCTCAACATCTGTGTTTTTTGAATACTGACCAATTCCCCAAAAATTATCTGGAAAATAACTATGAGAAGAATTAAAATAGAGGATATATTTTTCTTTTGGAAAATATATTGTAGCGTCTAGAGCTTGAATATTTTGCTGTCGCTGAGAAAAAATTCCAAGGGCAGTAATGACGGACATTCTTGTTAAAGAATCGTGTTTATGAGTTGTTTTAAAATTTGCAGAAGTTGATAATCCATAAGCCCAACCAGTTTCGGGCGTTTTAAACAAAACAGGTATCACCAAATAATTTACCCGTTTAGCAGTATCCATCCTAAATTGTGCTTTTAACAAAATAGGGGAACAAAAAATAAGTATGAGAAATTTTAAACGCAAATAGCTTTATTAAAGAATATTAAAATAATAATTTTCTCAATCCAATCAACAAAAAAACAAATAAGGTATAAACAATAAAAAATAGAGGGATAAAATTAATTAAATTCAACATTAACATAATGGCAATAATCAATAATTGAAACCCCAAGCCATAAATTGAAACCATTGTCATAAACCAATTAGGAAACTTTTCGCATTTATAAGCTTCTTTATCTAAGAGATGAATAACTCGATCAAAAATTCCGTATAATAAGACGTAAATAACAAATAAAACATTCACGGATTTTTGTGATTCGCCTAATAAAGCTTTAGGAGTTTTGTATTCAAAAACTTTACTTGTCGAATCACCATCTATTGATTTATTTCTTAAAATCACATAATAATAATTATACAAAGTACCTTGCAATTGCAAACATATAAAAGCTATAAGTGTTATAAAAAAACTTGTTTTAGAAACATAACAAATAGCCATAAGGAATAAAAAATTGAGAACAATATCAAACACACTATCTAAATATCTCCCAATGTATGAAGGTTTATGATTTAATCTGGCCAATTCTCCATCAGCAGCATCAATACATGATTTTAGAAGAATAAAAAAACTTGCCAAAATATAACTTCCTTTTAAAATACAAAACACTGCAAATAAGCCAGAAACACCAAATAACAAAGTAACATGTATAGGTGTGAAACGTGTATTTTTTAATTTATTAGCAAAAAAAATTGCTGGAGGTCTTGCGTAATCGGATAAATCTAAAAATTTATCTTGGGCAGTAAGTTTTGACATTTAAAAACAAGCGCATAATAACTGGACAATATAGTCGAAAGAATAAAGTTACAATAATTTGCGAAGGAATAATTTATTTAACAAAGCTCTAATCTACTTTACTATTGAAAAAATTCAATAATTGATACGTAATTAAGGCATCCATTTCGCAATAATCAATTAATTGTTGTTTAATATGTTCTCCTTCAATTGCGTTTTGCTCCAATAAACTCTCATAAATATACATAGCACTGATACCAGACTGTATATCTAAATTATTAAAACCAGCCTCTTGATTTACCAATGGAGCAATACTTTTTAAAGTGAAATTACCTTTCATTTCAGGATGGTAATAATTTCCTTTACGAATAGGCTCAGCTAAATCAACAATTTTATTTTTTAAGTCGGAAATATCATTTCTGTATTCAGGAAATAATTCCACTAACTGATTTAACACCGTTTCTTCTAATGATTTATCAAACATTAAAATAGAATTGAAGTTCTTAGTTTCAGCTAGAATGCGTTCTAAAAAATCTTTTCTTAAATCTTCTTCAATGGGTTTAAAATAACTGTAGTTTTTAATTTCTCCATTTTCTTCCGAAATCATGGAAAATAAAAATGGAATTTGTTGAAAAGGTTTCGTTCCGTTATAATAAGGAATAGCAGGCATCCATACCTCAATATCTAAACTACAGATAGGTTGTTTAATATTAGAAATAAATGCTTTGACTTCTTCGTTAAATATTTGTTCTTTTTGTTCGATGGCTGCCTTAACCTGAATTTTTATTTCCTTATGTACAATCGTATTAATATCTATTTCATCAATGCGTTTAATATTTTGATCATATAACTCAAACATAGCCTGTTTTGTTAATTTACCTAAGGTTAAAACAGAATTAGGTTCATTAATATTTTTCCAACAAGTTCCCAGAAAATCGCACTCATATGGCTGAAAGCAATGAGCACCAATTTTGATGTCTGGAATTTTATTTTGTTCTAATGTTTGTTTGGCAATTTGTGTTTTATGAGCAAAATATTCTAGGTTTTTGATGGCATCTTTCATTACCGAAGTTGCTTTAAACAACTTGGTAATATCTAATTCGCCATCCAACATATATTTAGGATTCATGGTTAGTAAATTAAAATCCACTAAATCAGGCAGGCAATTTTTAATCACATAGTATTGAAAACATGCATCTTTCACATAAGTATCAGTAATCTTTAAAGAACTCTTTACCTCATAAGCAATCCATTTATCTTCATGCTTATGAAGAATATCAACCATTACTAATAAATCATCATAGATGAAAGTGGCTTCATAAATAGTTTTGGTTCCCTGTGCAATTAAATGTTTTGTTTTTTCTGCAAATAATTGTTGGTCTCTTTTTTCTCCAGCAGTCACATCAATACCTCCTGCAAATAATTGTTGAGCAAAAATACCAACATCAGTTCCTCGCTTAAAAATTAATTGTTTTTCTTTTGACAAAGAATCGCGTAAGTAGTAATGATTTTTATATAAATAAAAATGTTTTAAGCATTGCTCTGCTTTAATAAAAGCTGATTTACTAATTGGCGAACTCATAAACACTTAGTAATACTGTTCCAAAGTAGGTCTGCAGATTTATCCCAGGAAAACAAATTTTTTCTTTCTTTCCCTTTTTCTATAAATTGATTACGAAGAGAAGGGTTATTATACAATTCTAACATCCCGTTACTTATACTATTTACTTCATATGGATTAACTAGTAAACCAGCATCTCCAATAATTTCAGGCATACTGGTTGTTCTACTACAAATTACAGGAACCTCACATTGAAGCGCTTCCACAATAGGAATTCCAAATCCCTCGAAGTATGGAACAAAAGCCAATGCAAATGCACTCGCCATGATTTTCTCTAACTCTTCTTGTGACTGACGGCCTGTAAAAATAATGTCATGCTTAAATTTAGATTTATCAATTACTCGTTTCACGTCACCTTCACTTGAATATACAGCACCTACCAACACCAATTTATAATCTGATTGAGATTGTTCTTTAAATATATCAAAAGCAGCAATTAAACGATTTAAATTTTTACGAGGACTTTGAGAACCAACAAATAAAAAATAAGGTTTGCCATGAGAAAATTTTTCTCTGATGATTTGTTGTGACGGATCAGATAATGGCGCAAAACCTTCATTAATTCCGTTATATACTACATCAATTTTACCAGAATCAATTCCGTAATTTTTCGAAATATCTTCTTTACTATATTCAGAAACAGTCGCTACACGAGTTCCTAGTTTTGCGTACTTCGGAAAAAAGTGGTTGTAATATTTACTGGTTAACGGCTTTAAGTCTTTTGGATTATGTAAAAAATTAATATCATGTATTACTGGCAATTGCTTGCATTTAGCACCTGGGGACAAAAAACCATCGGGTGATAAAAACAAATCTGGATTCATACGATTTAATAAATTTTTAACCGATAAATGAAACCATGCGTAATATAAAAAAGGATGGCGCGCTTGTGGGCCAAGAACTAAAGGAGTAATATTATCAGAGAATATAAATTCTTCACTATAATCTCTGTCAAATAAGAAAACAAAATGAACGTCTGGATTTTTTTGAGTTATACGCTTAAGCGTTTGATAACTAAACCATCCGATTCCATCTAATTTGTTTTGAATTAAAAGACGAGTATTGACTACTATTTGCAATTGATTATTTTACCGCAAAATAAGGGAAATTTTAAACTAAAAAAATGATTTATCTGTTTTATTTACACTTTTATATAGTATTACACTAACACTAAAGGGATCTCAATTTTGTGTCTTACACTTTCTACGGTGGTACCAAATAAAATATCCTTAAAAGTAGTGTGTCCATGAGTTCCCATTACTAGTAAATCGCAATTGTCAACCATTTTAGGAATAACAGATTTTGGACTTCCAAAACCTAATTTAAACTCACAATTATATCCTTGTTCCAATAATTGATTTTTATACGCTAATAAATTTGCACTATCCTCAATCCGTTCATGGTCATTTGTCTCTTCGCCATATATCACCGCATTTGCGCTCTCGAGCACATGTATTAAAACATAATGCGCTTGTTTACCACCAAGCATAATTGCTTTATTTATTGCCTTACTATCACTTTTACTAAAATCAACCGTAACTGCAATTGATGAATAAGGCTTTGGTGCCTCAAAATTAATCTTCGCTACATCGCCATGAAATTGAGAAGACACTTGTTGTTTCGTTTTTTTAAATAAAGGTTCAAATGTAATAAACAGTAAAATCCCAAGACAAATTAGCATAAACGGAATAACAATAACGCCAATAAGTACGGCATAATTCGATTCCTGTAACCACTCTTTTATTTTATTAAACAGCATTTGACAGTTTAAAAATACAATAACCGAAACCGAAATCCACGACGCTACTTTTTGCCAAAATGGAATGACAAATTCGCCCATGCGTTTTTTATTACTCACAAAATGAATCAAAGGAATTATAGCGAAACCTAATTGCAAACTTAATATCACCTGACTGAGAACTAATAAATCTCCTGTTTTGTCTTCTCCTAAAAAATAAATCGTTAAAAATGCAGGAACAATGGCAATTAAGCGAGTTAACAATCTTCGAATCCAAGGTTGTAATCTCAAATTTAAATACCCTTCCATAATTACTTGTCCGGCTAATGTTCCTGTAACTGTAGAACTTTGCCCGGCTGCAATTAAAGCAATAGCAAATAGCAAAGGCGCCAATGTGCTACCTAACATGGGCGCCATCATTTTATGAGCATCTTGAATTTCTGTGACTTCGACACCTGTATTAAAAAATGTGGTGGCTGCAATAATTAAAATAGCAGCATTTACAAACAACGCTAAATTTAAAGCTATGGCACTATCAATAATATTAAAACGAATGGCTTTTTTAATTTCAACGGGAGTTCTTTCAAACTGCCGAGTTTGAACTAATGAAGAATGCAAGTATAAATTATGTGGCATTACTGTTGCTCCAATAATACCAATAGCAATGTATAATGCATTTTCATTTGTAAAACCTGGTATTAATCCTTTTGATATTTCAACAATATCAGGTTTTGCAATTAATAATTGAATAAAAAAAGATACACCAATGATAGCAACTAATGAAATAATAAAAGCTTCTAATTTTCGGATGCCTGAATTCAGTAAAAACAATAACACAAAACTATCCAACACCGTAATACAAACGCCACCTAAAATAGAAATGGATGGAAACAATAAATGTATTCCAATTGCCATACCAACTACTTCTGCTAAATCGCAAGCGGCAATAGCAATTTCGGCTAACGCATATAAAAAGTAATTAATAAATTTAGAATAATGATCTTTGGACGCTTGCGCTAAATCTCTGCCAGAGACAACGCCTAAACGCACACAGTGACTTTGTAATAATAAAGCAATAAGATTACTCATTACCAATACCCAAATTAAACTATAGCCATACTTGCTTCCGCCTTCAATGTCGGTTGCCCAATTTCCTGGATCCATATAACCAACACTAATCATATAGGCAGGACCAATAAATGCTAATAATTTTCTAAAACCTCCTTTACTGGAAGTATTTACAGAAGCATTAACTTCATCTAAGGATTTATGATTGTTTGCTGGCAAGGTTCAATACTATTTTCTTAACTCAAAATTAGCTCCTAAATAAACACGACGAACCATTTCGTCATTTGCTAAATCTTCGGCAGAACCAGATTTAATAACTTCTCCAGCATATAACAAGTAAGTTCTATCTGTGATGTTTAATGTTTCGTGAACATTATGATCTGTAATTAAAATGCCAATATTTTTATCTTTCAATTTACGTACCACGCTTTGAATATCTTCCACGGCAATAGGATCAACACCAGCAAAAGGCTCATCCAGTAAAATAAACTTAGGATCAGTTGCTAATGCTCTGGCGATTTCCGTTCTTCTTCTTTCTCCTCCTGATAATTGATCGCCTAAGTTTTTACGCACATGATGTAAAGCAAATTCATCCAATAAACTTTCTACTTTATACTCTTGTTCCGCTTTAGTCAACTTAGTCATTTCTAAAACGGCACGTAAATTATCTTCTATGCTTAACTTTCTAAAAACAGATGCTTCTTGAGGCAAGTAACCAACGCCTAATTGAGCTCTTTTATACATAGGCTCATTGGTAATATCTCTATCATCTAAAAATATTTTTCCTGAGTTTGGTTTTACCATCCCAACAATCATATAAAACGAGGTTGTTTTACCAGCACCATTTGGCCCAAGCAATCCAACAATTTCACCTTGAGCTACCTGAACACTAACGTTATTGGCAACTGTTCGGTTTTTATATTTTTTTACTAAATTTTCTGAGCGAAGTATCATTTGCTTTCAAAATATCTATCAAATATACTCAAAGATATTTTAACAGAAGTTACAAAAAATGTGAATACGAAAAATGCTCTAAAATGCCAGCTGGAAGCCAAACTTAACACCAAAATTTTCAATAGCTTTTGGTCTTAAATAGGTTGAACGCCACAAGGCATCAATTCTAAATACTTTAAATATGTTTTCAATACCAGCACTAACCTCTACATACGGTTCGTTACCCAATGCATTTAATGTGGTAGGAAAAATTAACGTTCTTTTATTTTTTTCATTAACACTTCCCCAAAGTGCCTTACAAGTAACAACTTCACGCCATTTTAATTTTTTTATTAAAGGAATCTTATTAAACAATAATCCCTCAAAATGATGAAACATTCCAACGGAAGCATATTGATCACTCGCAAACTCATAATATTTCATCATGTTAAACGACATGTAATCATAAACATATGTTTCATTACCACCATGTAATTCCATTAATGGGTAAGGAACAGCTCCGTAAATTTTACCTACTTCTGCTGTATAATCTGTATATCCCAACAAGGAAATCAATCTTACGCGATCACTTAAATTAAAAACTATCTTTTGGTAATCATATTCTCCTCTGAATGCATTTTGTAATGATTTTGCATAATTAACTTGCAATACAGGCCATTTAGTTCCTAGGCTAATTCTACTAAAATCTCCACTAATAAATTTCTCTTTATAAGCAAATCTCACGTTTAATCTCACCTCTGTATTCTTAATATTTTCTTTGGTGGCAATTGTTCCATCTTTTTTATAATATTGGTAGGCATTTGCTAAAAGAGGTGTTATTGTTCGTCCTGCCAAAATAACTTTAGATGTTAATCCATCTACCCATTCTCTTTCATACCAAGCGAAAGTTTGATCAACACGCGTTAAGTTAGTTAAAGGACTTGTTCTGAAGAGTGAAGCAAAAATATTATCCTGTGAAAATCCATTTTGGCTTTGACCTAAAATTTCATAATCACTTTTGTAAGTCATACCCACTAATTGCCTGTGTGGCTTTTTTGAAATAAAACTTTTAAATCCGAGGCTATATTTAAATTTCTCATCATTAAAACCATAAGCAACATATCCTTGTAATTCATACCATCTACTAAATTTACTACTGGTTCTTCCTCCAAATCTCACACGAGGTCCTTCAATTTTATTGTAACTTACTAAATTAAAATAAGGCCCAATTTCAAAATTATTTACAACTCTATAGCCCGACACAAACAATGTAAAAATATCTACCCATGTTTTATAAACTGGCAATGTTTTAATAGTATCTATCATATGATAGATCTTCTTTTCTCTAATTGATAAACTATCGTGTCGATTGGCGTTCCAAAACTCATCCGTTTGTTTCATCGCATCGTCTTCCACAACAATCTTATCTCCAAACTCATAAAACTTTACATCTTTTGGTTGGTTAATTTTAAAGTCTTTATAGGATGTCGTTTTTCTTCCATAAATACCAACTTGATTTTTATTCATAGCGAAATCAATAATCAATCGATCTTTACTTAACATCCAAGTGCTATCTATTTGAGTAAATTCCTGAACAACATTAGCAGCGTTAATAAAGTTAATGTTGGCATCTTTTGGGATACTCATTTCAATTCGTTTGACTGCCCAAGTCGTATCAGAAATCCACATATTTCCTGAAAAACATAATTCCTGTGGTCTTTTAGATTTAAATCGAATATGATAACATCTTGTATTGCCAATAAATAAACTATCCTCTAAATAATATTTGTAATAAAAGAATCCATTATCTGAAATAGGACTCACAAAATCTTTCCCAAAAACCAAAATATTATTATCATAAATATTAATGTTTTGATACATATCACCCATCACAGAAGTGATACTTGTGTTTTCAATACCAGTCACCTTACTAGCTTTAATCACTTCTTTTTTAATACTAGGGTTACTTCTAAAATATAAATCGGATAAAGATTCGGTGATAAAAATTGGCAATGATGGTTTTTCTCCCGAATAAATACTATCCACATTATCAAATACAAACTTTATAGGTTTAAACAGTTTTCTTTCCTGCATTTCCTTTGGAATTCTGTTTAAATCAAATTCTACTTTATTATAAGATTCATATTGATACGCATCTAATTTTCGCTTATTATTAAACTGCTTATTCGCAATTACATTTCTAATAATACGGTGAGCAGGATTTTCTCCAGCTTTTACAATAACCTCTAGTAAATTAACCCCTTCTAAAACCATAGGCATATTAATTACTTGATTTTCGCCACGCTTAATGGCCCTTGTTAATTTTTTATAACCCACATATGATGAAACAATAGAATCTCCCATTTTTGAAGTAGAAATAGAATAATTTCCATCAAAATCAGTAGTAGCACCCACAGTTGTCCCTTTTATTAAAACAGGAACAAAGGGAAGTGGCTCTTTGGATTCTGAATCAAATACCTTACCCGTAATAGTATAATTTTGGGAAAATGAAACAACGCTCCAAAGACAGAAGAATAAAACAATATAGAAACCTCGGATTTTATTCATTTTTTTAACAAACTTAAAAGTAACAATAAGTTCTAAACTCATCAACTTTATTTTATAAAAAATGTTTATACTTGAAGTAAGATTTTTATGATAAAATACGACGCAGTAATTATTGGTAGTGGCATGGGCGGCTTATGCTGCGCATATATATTAGCCAAAGAAGGCATGAAGGTTTGTGTGCTTGAAAAAAATAGACAAATTGGTGGATCTTTACAAATTTATAGTAGAGATAAAACCATTTTTGAAACTGGAGTTCATTATATTGGAGGATTAGATGAAGGACAAAATTTAAATTCATACTTCAAGTATTTTGGTTTAATGCAAGAGTTAAATCTTCATAAACTCGACGAAGATGGTTTTGATATTATTTCATTTAAAGGAGATGATCAACTATATCCTCATGCTCAAGGCTATGATAATTTTATTGAAAAACTAGCAGAGATTTTTCCAAAGGAAAGAGATGCTTTAAAATTATACATCAGCAAAGTTAAAGAAGTGTGTCAGGCTTTTCCTTTATTTAATTTATCTGCCGAAAAAAAGGATTTTACCAAAGCATGGCATTTAGAGATTGATTCGAAAAGTGTGATTGATTCTATCTTTACAGATCCTAAATTACGTGATGTGATTAGTGGAAGCAATATGTTATATGCTGGGCAAGCAGGCAAAACACCGTTTTATGTTCATGCATTAGTGGTTAGTTCATATATTGAAAGTTCATACAGATGTGTAGATGGAAGTTCTCAGATTGCGAAAATCATGAGTAACAATATCAAAAAACATGGTGGCGAAATTTTTAATTATAGCGAAGCTGTTCGTTTTCATTTTAATGAAGGCAACGAAATAGAATCGGTTGAATTAGAAAATGGCGATAAAATTGAAGGAAAATTATTTATTTCAGGAATTGATTTAAGTAAAACTATCGATATGGTGGAAGGTCATCAACTCAGAACAGCATATAAAAACCGTATCAATAGTTTAGAAAACACAATTTCTTCATTTTTAGTAAATGTGGTTTGTAAACCAAACACTATTCCTAGCATCAATCACAATATTTATCATAATATCAATCCTGATGTTTGGTCGGGAGCTAATTACACGGATGAATCTTGGCCACCAGCATTAGGTTTATTTGCTAATACAAAATCTGCAAACCCAAATTTTACTGAGAATTATTCATTAATGGCTTATATGCGCTATAATGAATGTGACAAATGGTCGCATACAAAAAGTATTATTCCAAATCATGTAACTTATAGAGGAGATGATTATGAAGAGTTTAAAATAAAAAAAGCAGAGAAGATGATTGATGAAATGGAATTGAGAATGCCAGGTCTTAAATCAAATATACAATCTTATACATGCGCCTCTCCAATTACTTATAGAGATTATATTGGAAGCAGAGATGGATCTTTATACGGTATCATCAAGGATTACAATGAGCCTTTAAAATCTTTCATCACACCTAGAACAAAAATCAGCAACTTGTTTTTAACTGGCCAAAATTTAAATTTACACGGGATTATGGGAGTAACAGTTAGTTCAGTTGTTACTTGCAGCGAAATTTTAGGCCATCCCTATTTAATTAATAAAATAAACGACTCTATTTAAATTACAACACATTAACAAAATTAAAATGCTAACTCTTACTCCATCAGAATTAAATGTTCCTCAATTACATCAATATTTATTAGGCGCTATTGGTCCACGCCCTATTTGTTTTGCAAGCACCGTTGATGCACAAGGCAATCACAATGTAGCGCCATTTAGTTTTTTTAATGTATTTAGTGCAAAGCCACCTATTGCTATTTTTTCGCCAAACTTAAGCGGTAGAACTGGCCAAGCAAAAGACACTCATTTAAACATTAAAGAAGTGCCTGAGTGTGTGATTAATATTGTGAATTATAGCATGGTTCAGCAAATGAGTTTAGCAAGTAGTCCTTTTCCAAAAGGCGTGAGTGAATTTGAAAAAGCAGGTTTCACCCCCATTGCATCAGATTTAGTAAAACCAATGCGCGTAAAAGAAAGCCCAGTTCAATTAGAATGTAAAGTGTTTGAAGTAAAAGAAATTGGTAATTGTAATTTAGTGATGTGTGAAATTATAAAAATTCATATTGACGAATCAATTTTAAACGAGCAAAATTTAATTGACCAACAAAAAATAGATTTAGTGGCTCGTATGGGAGGTAACTGGTACTGTCGCGCACATGGTGATGCCTTGTTTGAAATTGAGAAACCTATTACCACTATTGGTATTGGATTTGACAATATTCCAACTAGCATCAAATCAAGCGCTGTATTAACAGGAAATAATTTAGGGCAACTAGGAAATATTGAGGTTTTGCCCACTAGTGAGGAAATTGCGGAACATAACAAAACAATTTCTAAGACTTTTGCTAGTGATAACGAAAAGCACCTATATGCTAAAACTTTATTAGACGCCAATAAAGTAAAAGAAGCATGGTGTATTTTGTTAGGTTAAAAAACATGACAAATGTCAGATTTGAAAATGATTTTTGTTCTTTCCTTTCAAGTGTTGAGTTTTTAAATTTGACTATACTTAAAAAACTATAGCCATGCAAAAACACGATTTATTACACGAATTTCCTGAAATGAAAGATAAAATTCATGAGTTAAAAACAACTGATACTCATTTCAGAAAGCTATTTGACGAATACCACGAAATGGATCATCAAATTCATAGCTACGAAAGTGGTGCAACAGCAACTACAGATGAGCATTTAAATGAATTAAGAGCAAAACGTGTTCACTTAAAAGATTCTCTTTATGCCATGTTAAAAAACTAATAAATACATTCAGTTTTATTTTAAAAAGACTTATCAAAAGCTGATTTACAGTCATTCTGAACTCGTTTCAGAATCTCAAAACTGTATTATCAAATCTATGAGATCCCGAAACAAGTTCGGGAAGACGATTTGGGCTTTTGATAAGTCTTTTTTAATTTCATGATTTATCGTAAATTTATTTGCGATGAAACCCATCCCTTTTAAAACTCATATAGATAAACTCAGCTATTTAAAAACTTTTTATTTAGAAGTGCCTGCTACCATCGTCAAAAAAATTGGTGGCATTGGTAAAGTACGATTGATATGTGAAGTCAATAAAACCTTAAGTTTTCAATGTGGACTAATGTCATTACCCGAAGGGAAAGCTTACATCTCTATCAATAGCAAACGCATGAAAGAATTGGGCGTTGAAAATGGAGATACTGTAGATGTTATATTAACAGAAGACAAAAGTGAATTTGGTGTGGATGTTCCCGAAGAATTAACTGAACTATTTAAACAGGACCCTGAAGGCAAACGTCGTTTTGATTTATTAAAACCAGGTATGCAGCGTTATATTTTAAATTTTGTAAATACGGTTAAAAGCCCTCAACTAAGATTAGACAAAGCTTTTATGCTGATTAGTAATTTAAAGAATTTAACTCCAGGCAAGGAGACGTTTAAAGAAATATTGGGGAAATAAGATTAATATTATTCTTAATCGGTTGCAATTATTATTAAATTTGATAAACAGCTAAGGATGGAAAAAACATCCTTATATACACCCCGTTATGTATATAAGGTGAAAAAATCATCCCTATAAGCTAGTTACCAGCGATTTTAAGAATGACAACTCGAAACATAATATTTTTTTCATTGACAATCTTACTAATAAGTTGCAATGTTAATGACGACTCACAAAAAAAGGATAAACTGTTAAGAGAAAATATTTGTGGTGATTGGGAAAAGGTTATTTCAAAGGAGAACTATTCAGATGATATGCCTAATCTTCCTTTCTTATTCCAGCAAGGAATGACAATTTCAAATGATAGCATTGAATTCTATTTGGGATTTTTCAAGAATGACATAGATAGCATTACAGGAAAGAGAATAAGTCTCTATTTAGGAAACACTATTCCATACAAAACCGACAACGACACTATTATTAGTAAAAGTCCTTTAACTGAAAAATGGGAATTTAAGTGGAAATTTGTGAGTAGAAAAAATGACACATTAAAACTTGCCATTAATGACACTACAATATTGACATACAAAAGACTTTATTATAATTTAGACACATTACCTGACTTTGACCAAATAATATATTCAAGTTCTGGGTGTTATGGCTTGTGCCCAATTATAGACATTTCATTAGATAAAAAGGGCTTTATTTTATTCCAAGGAGAAGGTTATGTAAATCCTCTTGGTTTTTATTCTAGTAAAGTTGACAGCAGAACAAAAAAATATATTTTTGATAAGTTTAGGCGAGCTAATCCAATAAAACTTTTAGATGAGTATGCAGTTAGCCATACTGATGATCAATCTCTGACTACAACATTTATTCAAAATGGTAAAATCGTCAAGACAATTCACGACTATGGAATGGCAGGAACAAACGAGTTAATATGGGCATACATTCCAATTGCTAATATTCATAACAATATTAAACTTGTCAAGTTACCTTTCGATGAACCTTTCTATCCTAAACTTCGCTATTTTACTTTTAAAAAAGACGGCTTAATACTACCATTAGAAAAGTCAGAGTGCTTCTACCTTTGGACAGAACTCAAAAAAGCAAAACAAACTGACGAACAGTTTAAGTCAAAATACAAAATTACTTTCAGGGCTAACTATGATTACTGGGGACCAGACCCTAATAAAGCTCGACAACATAAATTTGAAATTAAAACGTTAACTACAGACGGAAGATTTTATAAGTTTGAATTTATAGATGAAAAGCCAATTACTTACGATTTAGGTTACAACTTTATTGACCGTAACTTTAAAATTACTGACTTCAGGAAGCCTAACGAGTGGGAAAAATAGAAAGAAAAAACCGCTGGTAACAGCACCTTCAAGCAAAACGAACTAAAAACAAACAATTTTGAAAACAAAAAAGGAGGATAATTAATTAACCTCCTTTTTTGTTTCATTGAAAATCAATTATTAATTTATCGCTGGTAAGTAGCTATAGTTTTTGCTATACTCTAACATTTGATCTGTAAAGCTTTTTGGATACTCGATTTTTACATCTACTATTTTTCCATCTTTCATTACTGGTGTTAACTTAGGTTGTATAAAGCCTTGGTATGGAGCCATACTTAATTTAGTATAACGCTCTAATACTTCCTTATGTAATGCTAAATCTACTTTTACACCGTAGTTTTCAATTAAAGCTTTACCTGCTTTGTAATCTCCTTGAGATTTAATACGTTGTAATTCTTTTAATAATTCTCCAAACAACACACGTAATTTTAAGTAATCGTTAATGACAAAAAACGTTTTGCCATTTTCTACTTTCTTTTCAATCACGTTTTCTTTTTGTCCTTTTTCATAAGCCCATTTAGCAATCATTTGGCGATTACGCATGTGAGCTTCTTCGATATTATCGCCTAATTTTAAACGAGATAATTGAACCATTAAACCTTTAGTAATGTATTCGTCATAAGATGCTTTACCATATTCTAATGATGGCATTACACCTAAATCCACTAATTTTTGATCCATTAAATAATATAAAGCCACTAAATCAGCACGGCCTTCTTCTAATGCAGAAGCGTAGTTTTTTAATGTTTCATGTGGTTGCCCAATACCTGGTTCAATTTGTCCGCTTGCATGACCAATAACCTCGTGCATATCTGTATGTAATTTATCCGCTAAACCTGCATAGTCTAATACGTTTTTCTTAATCGCATCGTTGTAGTAAAATTCATTCACTACACTTCCACCAGCTGCTTTTTCGTATGCCTCCACAATGTTTCCTAAGTTCACAGATTTAGAACCATGCGTTTCTCTAATCCACTCATTGTTTGGCAAGTTAATTCCAATTGGTGTAGATGGAGCCGCATCACCACTTTCCATCACCGCATTAATTACTTTTGCCGAAATACCTTTTACATTTTTCTTTTTATGTTCAGGGAATAATGTTGAATTATCTTCGAACCATTGTGCATTAGCACCAATCATCGCAATACGTTTTGATGCTTCAAAATCACGAACAGAAACTACAGATTCAAACGTTGCTTTTTTTCCTAATGGATCTTCGTACACTTCAATAAATCCATTTGTCACATCAATCGCACTTTGAGTGTCTTTTACCCAAGCAATATTATAATCATCAAAGTCTTTTAAAGAACCTGATTTATAAAACACGACTAATTTTTCTAAAGCTGATTTTTGTTCAGCGTTTTCAGCCACTGTAATTGCTTTCTCTAACCAGTAAACAATTTTCTCGATAGCTTGTGTATACATTCCTCCTACTTTCCAAACCTTTTCTACAATCACACCATTCTCTTTTACCAGCTTACTATTTAAGCCAATCATCACGGGTGTTTTACTCGTTTTATCAATTTGTTTTTCATAAAAAGCAATGGCTTCTTTTTGATTGACTCCTTCATAAAAATTAACAGCTGAACTAGTGATTAAATCTTTATTGGCATCTAAACTTACTTTTTTAGGGGCAATTTTTGGATCGTAAATAATTGGCATTAAACGCGTAATAAACGCTTCTTTTGTTTCTCCTTGATTTAAAGGCAATAAAGATGCATCGCAACTAGCAATTAAATCTTTAAAATAAGATTCAGAACATTCTGGTAAAAATTTCTCGCTACCATAATGATGGTGAATACCTCTGCTAAACCAAACACGTTTAGCATACACTAAAAATTTATCATACTCTTCTGAGTTACCATTAGTATGTTCATTTAAAACAATAGCGTCAATGGTTTTACGAATGGTTAAGTTAAACTTATAGTTTTGATCCCACATGATATCTCTACCACATAAAGCCGCCTCCGATAAATAATACAATAACTCTTTTTGCTGAAGAGACAATTGATCAAATCCTGGCACTTCGTAACGTAAAATTCTTAAGTCGGCAAACTGTTCGCTCACATACTCAAAAGCCTCTACTGAATCTGTCTTCATCGTATCTTGTTTTACAACTACTTCTTGAGAAGTAAGGTCTGATTGATTTGATTTACAAGCACCTAAAATTAAAGCTGCAGAAATCGGAACAATAAATAATTTAGTGGTCATTTTTGTTAATTTATGAGGTACAAGAATAAGGTTTTAATCAGGGAATTGCAAACAGATTTCGGGTTCTTTTTTAATTCCAGATAATGGCTATATTTGTATATAATGGGCAAAATAGGTCAAATTTTGATACTAGTAATAGGCTTTACAAGTCTTGTTAATGGGCAAACCATTAAACGCAATTTGCTTTCTGCCAATGTTCTTAATTTTCATAATTCGTTATACGTTTATGGCTATGAGCAATCAAACGCCAATTTAAAATTTAAATGCTTATCGTATAGTACACAACTTCAGGTAAAAGATAGTGTGGAGTTAAATTTAGGAAAACATACGCCATCCGATTACTTAGAAATAAGTGCGGATACGATGCATGATGTTTTAAATTTTTATTTTCAATTAGCCAATCAAAAAAATGTAGTGAGTTTGTTAAGAGTGAACGATTCTTTAAAACAAATTGCTACTGCCGAAAATTACGATGCCAATCATATTAATTCATTGACTGTGTTTGATGATGAAAAACTAGCATACAAACAAGATTTATATGTCATTAGAACCGCAACAGATTCGGCAGATAAACAATTTTATTTATCAAAGTATCATGTGAAGTCAATGAACAAGCCTTTTGAATATGAATTTAAATGGCAGTTTGCTTTTGAAAGAAAACATATATATCGCGCATCAGTTTTAGCGGCCGACACACATCAAGTTATTGTTTATGCGCATGTGTTTGATGGATTAAAAAAGGGACAATGGATTTTACGAATTAATGCGAATACAGGAGAAATTATCAGAGGAACAAAATTAAGTGCTAAAGGCGATCAACGACATTTTTTAATGTCGAACTTCATCATTGATAAAAAAACAAAAAGCATGGATGTAATTGGCAGTGTATATGAGCCCAATAGCATTGATTTTAAAAATAAAACTTCAAATTTTACTGCTCAAGCAAAAAATCATAAATTATTTTTAGTGACGATTGATAGTTTGGGAGATGTGGCACAAAGAGTAGAAAAAGTGTTTCCATTACCTATACAAACTAAAACACAAACTGGATTGCAATCCTTTCATTTAAGAGTAAGAGAGTTTAGTAAAAACTCTGATGGAAGTTATAATATATGGTCGGACGTATACGAACAATCACTGCCAAATGTATTGACCTATTATAGTTCTTGGCAGTTTAATCTAGTGCCAAATGATGTGGATTATGATGTGAATCGCTCAACATTTACCATTAGTAGTAAAGTAATTCCCAACTTTATGAGTTTAGCAAAAGGCGATAATTATGGCAAATATTTATTGAATGATATTGGAGAATATGACAGATTCAAGTACAAAAAGCCTTTAAATGAGGTCGTTATAAAAACAGGTTTAGATGATTTAAATAATGCCTTTTATGTGCTTAAAAAAACCGAGATCTTATCTGCCAAAAAATCTTACACTTACATTTTCATGGGTAAAAAAGGCTTGGAGAATAAAGCCATATTAAAATCAGAACAAGGGCAAAACATCAATCTATTTTTTCTAGATAAAAAATCCTATATCAGTTTTATTACCAATATTGGTAATTCAGATTTTGAGTTGAAGGTTAATACACTTTAGGTATTTCTTCATATGATACTATACGGTTATCAAATGATTAACATTTTTCTTTGATTAATTACGAAAAAATATAGTTTAAATTGCTTTAATTATTATTTTTATAACAGTTAAAGTAATTTAAACTATTATGGCAAAACAATTCATTCTTTTTCTTGTACTATTAAATTGCCAAATCTTATTTTCGCAGACAAAAGATTCATTAGTAAAAAAAAGTGACCTTAGATTTAAAAATAATGAAGAGAAATTAGCTTTTTCAAAATCTAATTTATCAAATCCTAATGATATCGTAAGTCTTTTATTATCCTCATTTGAAAAAAATAATATTTATAGCGATACCAAAGCTATACAACAAATTGATGAATGTGTTGATAAACTAAAACAAGACATAAATGGTAAATCTGAAGTAAAAAAAGTGAAGCATGTTTATGATTTCGTTCACAAACAATTTTTAAAAGTATATAAACTTCAAAACAGTTTCGCTGATATTTTCATCAAAGGTGAATATAATTGCGTTTCTGCTTCTGCTTTATATGCTATTATTTTCAGTAAGCTCAACATTCCATATAATGTCATTGAATCTCCTCAACACGTTTATTTGATTACATATCCTCAATCTTTTAAAATTCTCATCGAGACAACCAGTCCAGAAAAAGGCTACTATCAATTTAATGACAATTTCATAAATCAATACATAAAAAGTTTATATAACTCAAAGCTCATATCAAAATTAGAATACGAAAATAATACGGCTAATCAATTATTCGATAAATATTATTTCAGTTCTAAAGGTCTGACATTGTCAGAAGTGGTAAGTCTTCAGTATAGCAATTACTCTATTTATCATTTGGAAGAAAAAAAATATACAGAAGCTATTGACGAAATAAAAAAAGCTTATTATTTTAATTCATATGACAGAAATAAACACATTCTAAAATCAACTCTTATATTTAATGTACAAAACAATAAATATGAGAAAAAAGAACAAGTTGAAAATCTTGCACTTTTATGTCGTTTTAGAATTCAAAATGATGATGAGTTAAGTAATGAGTTTTTAAAAAATGAATTTCTACGATTAACAGAAAGTCAGTTGATAAACAACTCCAATTATTCACTATATGACGAATCTTATAAAACCATCATTCAAGAAGTTTCAGATACAGTATTAAATAATGAAATATCATACAGCTATCATCATGAATTAGCGCGCTTGGGCTATTTAAACAATAAAGATTCAGCATATGAATTACCGCACTTAAGAGGCGCGTATAAAATCAATCCAAAAAATGCCAACTTACAAGGTATTATATTAAGTTATTTAGAAAGAGAAGTTAAAGAAAAAAATGATCCGAGAGAAATTATTAAAATAATGGATATATATTCTAAATACTTTGATTTTACCAATGAAAATAATGGATTTAATGGAGTAAAAGCAAATTGTATATTAGAGTTATCCTATCAAAGTTTTGCAATACATGATATTGCAAAAGGCGAAAGTTATTTAAAAGAATTTGAAAACTTAATGAATACAAAAAAAGAGACAAAGGCAAATGACAACTTTATTGAAAAAGCATACTCTTTTGCAGCTGGGGTTTATTATAAAAAAGGTAATGTAGCTAAAGCTAGGCAAGTCCTAAAAAATGGCTTAATCTACTCTCCTGATAATTTTGGATTAAAGCTTAGATTAAATCAACTATAGTTTAAAAATGATTTGCAGAAGCGTTAAAACTAATTGTTTTAATGAACGTATTACCTAATCTGGTTTTACGATAAGCTGCCAATTTAACTTTTTCCATCACAAAACCTCCTTGATAAACAGAAAACTGAAGAACAAAATTATCTCCTCTCCTCTCTAATCTTGATATTTGTGAAACAATATTCCCTGTGTCTTT
>Ga0208628_1000374_pt1 | contig 23580 bp, 23 predicted proteins | sample LakWasMet16_LOW5_2_FD_183864 | JGI IMG/M metagenome (GOLD analysis project Ga0208628, IMG submission 183864) | Freshwater sediment methanotrophic microbial communities from Lake Washington under simulated oxygen tension - Sediment Metagenome... | ecosystem: Environmental > Aquatic > Freshwater >... | reverse complement strand
TGGCGGATGATCTGAAAGAAGTGCTGGATAGATTGAAGTAGATCGAAACCGCGCGGGAGCGTCCGTCAGGCGCGAATACTTTCAGGCATTCGCGCCAGACGGGCGCTCCCACTGGCAATTATTTTGAGATAGGAGAATATTTGCATGCCAATTTTGGGAATCGGTCTGCACGTCATCATTGCCATATTTTTTGCGATTCACGCGATGCGTACGAATCAGGATAAATATTGGTTCATGATTTTGTTTGCTTTCCCGGGATTGGGTAGCCTTATCTATGGCCTGATGGTCTGGCTTCCCGATGCCAGAAACACGCGGCATGGCCGAAGCATTGAAAACACGCTCGTCAATGTCCTCGATCCTACCCGTGAACTCAGGCAAGCCCAGGAAGCGATTGAAATAGCGTCCACACCCGATAATCGCATTCGTCTCGCACAGGCTTTGGTTAACGCAAAGCGCCCATCCGAAGCCATTCCGCAATATCAAAGTGTACTTAACGGCATCTACGCCAGCGATCCGAAAATACAAACGCATCTGGCGAGAGCATTCCTGGAAGCCGGGAACGCCAGGGAAGCCAAAGAACTGCTGGATCTGATCATCAGTCAAAACCCCAATTTCAAATCACCCGATGGCCATTTGCTTTATGCAAGGTCGTTGTCGGCTCTAAATGAACGCAAATTGGCGCGTGAAGAATACGAGGTTCTGGTTGGATATTATGCAGGTCTTGAAGCAAGAGCGAGATATATCGAAACACTTCTGGAATGGGACGATCCGTTTCGTGCCAGCACGCTTCTGGAAGAAAGTTTGAAGATTGCAAAGCGCATGCCGAGATCAGCCAGGCAAATAAATCAGGAGTGGATTGCCATCCTGGAAAAATCAAGCAAGGCGATTAAAGCCAAGTAAGGTGCCGCCTGTGGGGCACCGGTTTTATCGACACGCGAGGTGCGCCACAGGCGGCACCCTACGAATCCGTGATAGTGCCTGCCGGTCTTCGATCGAATTTATCGAGCAAGACGTCCGCGACCGTTTTCAAAGTCATGAAAAACAGGATCGAAAAAGTCGAGCCGCCAATCATCCCGAAAATAATGGTGAGATGCATAGGCAGTATGCGCAGATAAGGCAGACACATCAATTTGCCAAGATTGGGTATTCCAAGCTTATCGGAAGCCACTTGCTGTTGATAGGTTTTGCGTTGCGCGAAAATGTATGAAAGACCGCAAACAATAATCCAGAAGCCGTCCCAGGCATTATCCAGTCTCGCTTTATCCAATAGAAAAATAAGATATACGAAATGAAAAATGCCATAGTGCATGACGAAAAACGATGCGGTTGAACGCTTGCCTTTTTCATTTTCGGGAACGGGCTCGTCATTGCTGGTGAAGCCTTCAGTGCTGAATTTTTTAAGTGCCAGCATTCTTTTTCTGGCATACCAGCCGATGATGATGCTTTGTATCCAATACGGCCATAGCACCAGCGCGAGTGGCCATTTCAGAATCAGGGCCATGGTCAAGGTCAATGCATTGGATATCAGCAACCCGCTGGTTGACGAGACTTCGGTCTTTTTAGCCGTTTTCAACATGGCTTGGGTTACAGATCCATGCATCCCAACGCGATACATGGATTCGGCGTGTCTTCCATATAAATGGCTTTGCTGGAAACCTTTTTGGTAATGGCCGGTTGATCTTCGTAACCATCGTCTTTCAACTTGCTGATTTGTGAAATGCTTTGGCCTGTGAGTCGATTCGTGCTGACCTTGATGGAATCGTGCTGGTTAGTGCGGCTGTAATACGTAAGATCATCACCGATCAATTGCATCCGCTTTTTCGCCTTGTCGAAACGGTAGCGATAAAGGGCATTAATTGCCGTCGTTCCGCCGGTTAGATCCTCCACGATCAGCACGCCTTTCTTGAAGCTGAGCGATGCGGCGCCAAGCGGGAAGGTTTCCAGCTCGGCCTGGCCAATCGGCTCATGTCCCACGTCGAACTCATCAACGTAACCAGCCATGACTATCAATACGCGTTTTTCTTCCGAGGCGGCAACAAATGCCACATCGTCGAGCCCGTCGCCGGTGAAGTCTCCGTCGAGTCGAACCTCGATTTCGGTGTTGTCGGGGCTATAGTTCTTCAGGACGGCGGTGTCCGGGCGTGGCGGCTGGACCTTTGCCGGAGCGGCTGCCAGCGTGGCTTGAGAAAGGATCAAGAATAAAAAACAGGTGCTAATGGGAGTTCGCATTGCCGATTTCCTTGAAAAACCGTGAATACTTTACCATTGCTTCAATTCTCCCGGGTCGGTGAAGCGTGACCCGGGCTACGCCCAATTAGGAATTAAGGAGGGCACGGGGTAAAATCACCGCCATATAGCTGTGTTACACCAAGGACGTGTTGATGTGCCCTAGTAAAACCCCGGACGGGGAAGAGCGCGGTTGGATTATTCCCATCGGCGGCGCCGAAGAAAAAGAAAATAATCCGCGGATTCTCGAACGTTTTGTAAAACTTTGTGGTGGCAGTGCGGCAGATATTGTCGTCATTCCGACCGCCAGCCGTTTGGCGGATACCGGCGAGCGCTACGAAAAAATATTCGGTGATCTGGGCGTTGCGAAAGTGGAGTCGATCAATTTCGATACCCGTCGTGATTGTTCAGAACCCAATCGTCTCAAACGCATCAAGCAGGCTACCGGTATTTTCATTACCGGCGGTAATCAATTGCGTTTGACCACATTGATTGGCGGAACACCGGTCGCAAAATTGATTCGCACACAAAATGCCGAAGGCGTGCATGTGGCCGGTACCAGTGCGGGTGCGAGCGTGATCAGCGAACACATGATCGCCTTTGGTGAAGAAGGGTCTTCGCCGATAGCCGGTTCGGTTCGGCTTGCGCCGGGTTTTGGTTTGACCAACCGTTTTATCATCGACCAGCATTTCCGTCAGCGTGATCGCCTGGGTCGTTTGGTAACCGCACTTGCCTACAATCCGTTTGCGATTGGCCTGGGTCTGGATGAAGACACGGCCGCTTTTATCAGTCCTGATAACACGGTCGAAGTATTGGGCAGTGGCGGCATTACCGTGGTCGATGCATCGAACCTTTCATTTTCTTCGATGGACCAGGTCAACGAAGGCGAACCGGTTTGCCTGTTGGGCTTGACCGTGCACATACTTGTGGCAGGTGCTACCTTTAATTTGCATACACGAAAAGCATTAGCCGGAAATTTAATTACCCCTTTAACCTAGGATTTTGCCATGCGTATTCTCGAACGTAATGTATTTGTTGGGCCGTCCTTGTATGCGCATTTTCCGGTTATCAAACTGGAACTTGATCTGGGTGAAATGGAAAAATGGCCAACGGCGAAACTGGGTAATGAATTTGTCGATGGACTGGTAAACGCACTACCGGGTTTGAACGAGCATGGTTGTTCGTATCGCGAACCTGGTGGTTTTATCCGTCGCATGAAAGAAGACGAAGGCACCTGGCTTGGCCATGTGCTGGAACACGTTGCCATCGAATTGCAGAACATGGCGGGTGAAGATGTCACGTTCGGCAAAACCCGCAGTACCGATAAGCCCGGTGTGTATAGCGTTGTGTATGAATACGCACAAAAAGACGAAGGTATTGCCGCCGGTGAATTGGCGCTGAAATTGCTGACCTCCTTATTGCCAGCTGCCTTGCAAACCAGCGGTCTGCTGCCAGAAGACTGGAACTGGCCAAGCGCCCGTGACGAATTTATTCGCTTCGCGCAGCGCCGTGCCTTGGGGCCTTCGACCGCATCGATCGTGAAAGCTGCCGAAGAAAGAAATATTCCCTGGCTGCGTTTGAATGAACAATCGCTGGTGCAATTGGGTCATGGTAAATACCAGCAACGCATTCAAGCCACCATTACCGGAAAAACACCGCACATCGCCGTCGAGTTGGCGAGCGACAAGGAAGAAACCAACAAGATTCTGGGATCGCTCGGCTTGCCCGTGCCGCGCCAGGAATTGGTGCAAACCGAATCGCTGGCGATACGTGCCGCGCGTCGCATCGGTTTTCCGGTCGTCACCAAGCCCTACAACGGCAATCATGGTCGCGGCATTTCAATTCGGCTGATGACCGACGATGAAGTAGCCGAAGGTTTTGCGAAAGCCAAAGAACATTCACGCTCTGTGATCGTTGAAACCTTCATGGAAGGTGATGACCATCGCTTGCTTGTCGTCAACGGCGAATTGGTTGCCGCGACAAAACGTACGCCGGGCCATGTCGTCGGCAATGGCGTGCATACCATTTCGCAATTGGTCGATGTGGTGAATCTGGATCCGCGTCGTGGTGTCGGCCATGAAAAAGTATTGACGCGTCTTGAGCTCGATGCGCAAGCGAGCATGATGATGACGCGTGTAGGCTATACCGCCGATTCCGTGCCGAAAGATGGCGAAACCGTGTACTTGCGTTCAACCGCGAACCTTTCCACCGGTGGTACTGCCACCGATGTGACCGATATCATTCATCCGGATAATCGCGATATGGCCGTGCGTGCGATTCGTGCGATTGGTCTCGATGTGGGTGGTGTCGATTTCCTGATTACCAATATTGCCGAAAGCTATCGCAATATCGGCGGCGGCATTTGTGAAGTGAACGCGGCACCGGGTTTCCGCATGCATGTGGCGCCGAGTGAAGGCACGCCGCGTGATGTTGCTGGTCCCGTGATCGATATGCTGTTTCCACAAGGCTCGAATGCACGCGTGCCAATTGCGGCAGTGACCGGTACAAACGGTAAAACCACGACGGCGCGCATGCTGGCGCACATCACGAAGATGGCAGGTTATACGCCGGGCCTTACGACGACTGATGGTGTTTATATCGATGGCCAACGTACCGTCGAAGGTGATATGACCGGGCCGGTATCGGCACGCATGGTGTTGTCCGATCCGCAAATCGATATCGCCATTCTGGAAACCGCACGCGGTGGTCTGGTACGCGCCGGCATGGGCGTAAGCGAAGTCAATGTCGGTGCCGTATTGAATGTGCAGTCCGATCATCTCGGCATGAAAGGCATCGACACGCTCGAACAACTGGCCGAAGTCAAACGCATCGTGGTCGAAGTGGCGAAAGATTGCGCGGTGTTGAATGCCGATGATCCGAACGTGCTGAAGATGTCGGGTTATACCGATGCAAAAATGATCTGCTACGTCACGCTGAATCCATCGCATGGTTTGGTACGCGAACATATTCGTGCCGGTGGCCGTGCCTGTGCTTTGGAAGACGGCGTCAATGGCCAGATGATTACGCTCTACGACAAAGGTAGTCACATACCGTTGCTGTGGACGCATCTGATTCCGGCAACGCTGGAAGGCCGCGCCTTGCACAACGTGCAGAACGCGATGTTTGCCGCGGCGATGGCATTTTCGCTTGGCATCAAACTCGATGCGATTCGCCAAGGCTTGCGTACCTTCGACACCACCTTCTTCCAGGCTCCGGGCCGGATGAATGTATTCAACGAACATCCGTTCAAGGTGTTGTTCGATTATGGCCACAACGCGCATGCAGTATCGGTAATGGCCGATCTTGCACAACGTCTTGATGTCACTGGTCGTCGCATCGTGGTTCTCGCTGGACCCGGTGACCGTCGCAACGAAGATTTGGTCGCGATTGCCGACGCTGTTGCCGGACGCTTCGATCATTACATCTGCCGTCGCGATGACGGTTTGCGCGGTCGTGACGGTGATGAAGTGCCACGCATCCAGGCCCGTGCATTGAAAGACAAAGGCGTGCCGGATTCGGCCATCTCGATTATCCCCGACGAACAGCTGGCGATTGATGCGGCATTGCGAATGGGCCAGCCGGGTGATTTGCTGCTGATTTTCGCCGATGCACTGGTGCGATCCTGGAAGCAAATCATCAAGTTCCGTCCTGAAGGCTCAGCCCCGGAGCGTGTTGCCGCAGTAGCAGCGCCGGTATCTGAAACTATCGTGGAAGATAATGCGTTTGCGATGATGGAAGGCATTTCGCGTGATGAACGCGGCATTTTCATCTCCCGCGAGTCCGACGACTAATTCATGTCCATTAGCGAGCATGAAAAGCCTGCACAAGGCTTCGAGGATTCTCGTCGCCTGACGGGGCCGAATTTATATTTGCCTGCTTGTGGTGTGGCACTTGAAACGCTGGGTGGAAAGATTCCTTCAGAGGATTCCTTCAAATCATGGCAGGCTTGGGTCGTACGAGCCTGTGCACACTTGCAATGGGCATCGCCGGATTTTGTCATCCGCAAGCACAAGACCGGTGCCAGTTTGGCTTTTTCAGCGCCTGCAGATCTGCTTTACACCGGAACCGAAATCAATGAGTGGGCCTGGCTAAAAGCAGCGAAATGCGAACAGGAAATGTATTCTCCTGCGGCCCCAAGTTTGCTTGATGATGAAGCCGCGTTTCATAGCTTGCAGAAAATGGCTGAGGCCGAAGCCAATCCTCGATTGATTGCGTTAATCGAAGCCGCCGATGAAAAAAATCTGCCAACGTTTTATGACGACGAGTTTTTTTCGATCGGCGAAGGGGAGGGAAGTCAGACCTGGTTGATTGAAGCCTTGCCGGAACTTGATTCGATTGACTGGAAAAAATCATCGACTATTCCTACAGTACTGATCACCGGTTCCAATGGCAAGACCACGACCACGCGCCTGGTGGCAGCAATGTGCCGTGAACAGGGCTGGCATACCGGACATAACTGTACCGATGGACTGTTCCTGGACGGCGTGTGCTACGAAGAAGGCGATTACTCCGGCCCCATGGGCGCGCGCTCCATCCTTCGCAATACGCAAGTACAAGCCGGTGTTCTGGAAACCGCGCGTGGCGGCATTTTGCGACGCGGCCTGGCTGTGAAAAATGCCAATGTGGCTGCCGTGACCAATATTAGCGCCGATCATTTTGGCGAATACGGCATCCATGATTTATCCGGCCTGGCAGATGTCAAGCTCGTGGTCGCACGTGCATTGAACTCCGACGGTGTTCTCGTGCTGAATGCTGACGATACCGTGTTGATGCAGAAGGCAGATCAATTCAATTGCCGGCATGCGTATTTTTCGATGCAGGAAAACAATCCGCATATTGATGCAATGAAAAAACGCAGAGGTATTTTTTGCGCGTTGAGCAACGGGCATCTTTATTTGAATGATAGTGATCTTGGCGCTATTGCCGACATGCCCTTAAGCATGGGCGGTACGGCGAAATACAATATTGAAAATCTCGCCGCTGCTGCGTGCATAGCATTTGGCTTGGGCGTTTCCGTGGATGCAATAAGAGCGACCATGCAGCGCTTCGGCGCGATCAATAGCGACAATCCCGGTCGCCTGCAGCGCTGGCAGATCGGCGGCATCAATGTATTGATCGATTACGCGCACAATCCCGAAGGCCTGCATGGTTTTCTGGCGATCGTAAAAAGCCAGCAAGCGACGGGACGATTGGCCTTGTTACTGGGGCAAGCAGGTAATCGCGAAGACGATGATATTCGGGAACTTGCAAAAGTCGCGGCCAGTTTCAATCCGGATTTGATCGTGTTGAAAGACATTGACGGCTTTATCCGTGGTCGCGAACCGGGTGAAGTAGCCGGAATCCTGCAAAATGCCTTGATCGAACAAGGGATTCCGGAAAGCTGCATCGTCACACAACTCGATGAAGTAGAAGCGGTACGGACCATTCTTGGCTGGGCTAAAGCCGGTGATATGTTGGCGCTTCCGATTCACTCCACGAAAGGCCGCACGGAAGTGGAAGCATTGATGCAGAATTTGACAGAAATATTATGGCAAGCAGGTAGTCCTTTGCCTGCCAGATTGGAGAAAATGGAATGAGAATGAAATTGTCGGCAATTATTTTTTCACTGCTTTTCATGGCTGGCCCTATCATGGCTGCCGATACCGTACTGGTTGTAGTGAGGCATGCCGAGAAATCAACGGATGATGCGAAAGATCCGAGCTTGAGCGAGCGGGGTAATGCCAGGGCGAACAAACTTGCCGAAGTTTTGAAGGATAGTGGAATCAAAGCGGTGTATACAACGCAATACAAACGGACGCAGCAAACGGGATTGCCAACAGCCACGCAAGAGGGCTTGCAGCCAGAGATCAGGCCTGCAACAAAAGAAAACGCCGATTCGTACACTGCAGACTTGTTGAAAGACATAAAGAAGAAACACAGCGGTGAAACTGTGTTGATCGTCGGTCATAGCAATACCGTGCCAGAGATCGTCAAGCATGTCACAGGTCTAGATGTCACGCCGATCGGTGAAAGCGAATTCGATCGCATATACGTCATTACGCTGGGCAAGAAGCCGCGATTGATATCGGTTAGTTATAACCCGTAATGCCCAACCGTGGAGCAGTGTAAACCGCGAATGAGATTGCGACAAAGCTGCCATACGCGGCTTACGACAAGCCTACAGCGCTTCGCGTAAACGCATAACCGGATACTTGTTGAATTCCTCATCCCACGATGTGTGTAGTCGATAGAAAAAATTCAATCTGGCTTGAGGATCTTTCGCAAACTCTGCATCATCGGCAACTTTCTTTTTGAATGCTGCGGCCAATGCAGGATCTTTTGCCATCATTTCTCGGGCAACTTCCTCGGCAACATAATCTTCCATATATTCTTTTTGTTCAAAAGAGTTATTGAAGAAGCCCCAGCCCAGTAGTGAGTCCGGAGCTTTGGCTTCAAATAAAGCCATAACCAGTTTCGATTTTGCCTGACTCAGAGGTACGTACAAACTGCCCGGTTTAATATCGTTTTGTTCGACTTTCCACTCGCCGGTAACTGTCAGGCGCTGATGGCTTTCGACTGACTGCGAAGCCGGTTTTGCGGTATCTGCTCGGAATGTTTCGGTTTTTGCCTTGGTGATTGCCTTGTCCAGCGTTCTGAACTCAATGCCGTGTTGCTTCAACTTTGCCGATACGAAAGCGGCATGAGCGGGCGGAACTATATAGGCGGCCGGCATCGTTTCGCTTTGGCCGGCGATGATGTCGTCTTTCAGCGGAAGCTTCCACAGTTGCGGCTTACTTTCATCGTAATGCGTCATCAGCTGGCCCGACACATCCGACATTGTCCTTGTATATTCATAGCCAAGAAAATCGATGGTGCGCGTCTTGTCGGTCACGGTGTAATCAAGGGTTTCTTTCTGGCCGATTTTCTTCTGCGAACGCAAATCGGCCTGTTCCGCGATAAGTTTCCATTCTCTGCCATGCTCGGCCGTTAAACGGAGCATTGAATTGATTGTATTCAGTGTGATGTGGACACGGGTCGGGTAATCCTTCCACGAATGGGTTTCGATCAACATGCCGAACCTGTTGCGTAGATAAAAATAGCCGGTCGAGAAACGCGGCGGTGCAACGCCATCGGTAAACCCGGAGCTTGGGTCATCATAGACATTGAATGAAGGATAGAATCCGAGAGGTAATGCGCCTTTTGATTCAAGTTCTACTAGTACGTCATTCTTCATGGCCAAGCCGGCTTTTCGCAATTCAACATCGCCGGCATTCACCGGCTCGACTTGTACTGCCACATCGTGCCGGAATTTGGCGCCATCGGTTACGTGCAAGTCGATATAGACGATCGGATCCCACTCGTTCACCAGCCGCAGCATGGATTGCATTTCGGGACTGTCGGCTTTTACGTAATCGCGATTCAAATTGAAGTTCTGTGCCGTGGTGCGCCAGCCCATTTCTTCGGGCCCGCGTTGATTAGGGCGATTCCAGGCGGCGAATCGCTCGTGTCCGTCGATATTGAAGACGGGCACGAAAACCAGAACCTCTTGCTTAAGCCAGCTTTTATCCTCAGGCGCATTCAATGCTTCGCGCAATGCCAGAAAGCCTGCATCCTTGCCGTCAATTTCACCTGCATGGATGCCGCCCTGAATCAGCAATACCGGTATTTTTTTTGCCTTGGCGACTTTTGCATCCAGAGCGCCGCTGCGCGATGCAACCAATGCCAGCATTGGACGGTTTTCCGGAGTGCGGCCGAATTCCACGCAGCGTAGTGCTTTGGGATAGGCTTTTTGGAAGTCATTACAGAGTTGAATGACTTCATCGAAGCGTCCGGTTTTTATGAAGCCGGTTTTTTCCGCGCTTGTCTGCAGCGAGGGTGTTGCAGATTGCACAACGACAGGTAGAAGAATGCACAGGCCGAACATGGCAATACGCAGCATGGTTATCATCCAAAATGTTTTCCGGATGATGCCTGAAATCCTTATGTTCCGACAGGCCAGGAAGTCAGGGTGTTATCAGATTTGTCTTTACACGAGCGAGCTCGGCATTGCCAATACTCGCTGGTGAAGCGCCAATTAATCGTGGCGCGCGGCCAAGCAATTCCGGTAATCGATTTACTCTGGGAATATTGTCGTACTGCAATAGCTCCCAGTGACCAAAAGAGAACGGCGAGAAGTGCAGTAGATCGCAGATATGGCTACCGATTCTTGCCAATAAGCTCGGAACGCGAATGCAACGCGCCGGCTCGGTTGCGTTTGTCATGCGCATTGCCTGCATATACGTTGCAATGTCACGCAACTGAAGTCCGCCAAGATCAAACTCGCGCTGGTCGGGTCGGGCATTGGCTGGAATCGGGAATTCAACCAGGTTTGCCAATGCTTCGCCGAGGTCATTGACATCGAGCGCGGCAATTTTCCCGTTTGCCTTGCTTGGCAGTAAATGCACTGGCAGTTGTGACAGTCTGCGAATCCAGCTGGCACCAAAGCCACCGCTGCCATCCAGCAACGAGGGCCTGACAAGACAGTAATCTGCGCCACTCATTCCCAATAGTTGTTCTGCCTTGAATTTGCTTTTTAGAAAACCACTGCGGTGGTCGTGGTTAAGGCCGAGTGCCGAGACATGAATCAGGCGAATATTTTTTTGCTTGCAAGCCTGAGCCAGGGCCATGGGCGCATTCAGATGGACCGCTTCGTAGCTCTCTTTTCTGCGTTCCCGCAGGATGCCGACACAATTGATAACCACATCTACGTCTTCCAGTGTGCTTCGCCACAATTCGGCATAGGGCAGTTGTTCGAAACGTACCTGACGTCGTTCGCAGTTGTGTACGGCTTCCTTCAGGCGTTTTTCGAGCCGTTTCGGATGCCGGCTGCCAACGATGACCTGGTAATTTTGCTTTAGAAGAGCACTGACTGCGTGACGACCGATAAATCCGGCGCCCCCCAAGACCATGACTTTCAAGGCTTTTTCCATGTCAGGCTCACTTTTCTGTCTGGCTGAAATATTCAGACATTTCTGTCTTGACAGAAATATATGACGAAACTAGAATGAATGCAAGAGTTTGGAGCAATGTATGGAAAATGTTGCCGAATATGTTGTGGATACCTTGAGCCCGATTCGTCGGCGCTTCGTTATGCACTGGGGCGAGATGGGGTCGCGCTGGGGCGTTAATCGCACCGTGGCACAAATTCATGCACTGCTGTTTTTGTCTGGTCGGCCGATGCATGCCGAAGAAATTGCCGAAATCCTGCAGGTGGCACGTTCAAACGTCAGCAACAGCATCAAGGAATTGCAAAACCTCAATCTTGTTCGCGTCATACATATCTTTGCCGACCGTCGTGACCACTTCGAGACCTCGAAAGACGTCTGGGAATTGATGCGCACTGTTGTACGCGAACGAAAAGCACGCGAATTCGATCCCACTGTTGGCATATTGAAAGATTGCATGGCCGACCCAGCCTATGCGACTGAGGATAAGGATACCCGCAAGCGTATCGAGGATACCTACGGCCTGATGGTGGCGATGTCATCCTGGGGCGAAGAGATGCTCAGGCTGGAACCTGCCACCTTGATGAAAGTCATGAAGCTGGGCAGCAAGATTCAAAAACTGATCCGTGATGGTACGAAATGAATATCGCTTACCCACTGCGCATCTACTACGATGCCTCATGTCCGTTGTGCCGCACCGAAATGCATACTTTGAAGCGTTACGATATCAAGCAGCGACTTGAGCTCGTGGATTGCTCGCCGGAGGATTTCAGTGATGAATTTTCCGTCAATACCGGGTATCAAAGAGCCGAAATGATGAAATTGATTCATGCCCGTGATGCCCAGGGTCAATGGTTGATAGGTGTGGCAGTATTCGAGGCAGCGTATGGTGCTACCGGCATCATCGGGATGGAAAAAATCTGGGCCAATCGGTTCTTGAGGCCCTTATGGGATCGCATTTATCCCTGGATTGCCGACAACAGAATGTTCTTGTCTAAACTGGGGCTTACAAAAATGTTTGGCGTGATCGTAAATCGTGCGGCCAAAAAAGCAGCGGTTAAATCTCAGGCGTGCGCAAATGACATGTGTGAGCTATAGCTTCAGTTTTTATCTTCTTAAGAATGCTCAAATAATCCAGCGTCTCTGGTATAAAAAATCATAATCAGCACGACAGCTTTCGGCAACGTGCGCAGCATCGCCGCTTAATGCAGTATCGCGTGAATGCCAGGTTTCAAAACCCGTTGATGCTTCAACGGCTGCATACCAATAAGGTGCCCAGACGCCATCGCTTTCGCGGCGACCGGCAGGCCAGTGCAGCATTCGATAGGTAAATTCGATGCCCAGGTATTCGCATAAGGCCCTGAGGTATTTCTCAGGCGAACGTAGAAAATCGCCGGCATCGATAATGGGCGCGGCGGTACCCGTTGCTTCGATTATCTCGTCATGCAGTTTTCGTTGCTGCGGTATGCCTATGTCCTCGGGAGTCACTGTTGCACGACTTTTGACATAAGACGCCACTACTTCCGATGGATCACGAATCAGTAAGATATTGGTCAGTCTCGGAATCCAGTCGCGCTCGTAATGTGGTAACAAATGATGAGTCATATGTTTCTGATACCAGATTTCACGTCTGCCGGGGGCATTGCCCAATAAATCAGAAACCACTTTTTTATAGTCCGATTCTCCTGCGGCAATGACATCATCACGTCCGGGATGATCCAGTTGGGTATCGGATAAAAAGGCGGCATACAAGGGTTCATCGGATACTGCGCAATCACCTCGGTTTTCCCATGCCCTCATCATGGCCGTCGAAATATTTCTCGGTCCGCTCCACATCGCGATACGCAGGGGAGTACTCATGTGTTTGCTTTGCCGCGCTGTGAAATATCACGCTTTACCAAGTCCTGATACAGCAGCTGCAGTTTTTCTACCATCGGACCACGGCCATCACGAATTACGCGGCCATCGATGGTGTGAACCGGCGCAACGCCGGCAAAAGTACCTGTCACGAAGGCTTCTTCCGCACTGTAGACTTCCGTCAGACTGAAGTTTTTTTCGTAGGCAGGAATGCCGACTTCACGACAGACTTTCAATACGTTCGCCCGCGTGATCCCCGACAAGCAATAATCACCGCTGGATGTCCAGACCTCGCCTTTCCTGACGATGAAGAAGTGGGTGGAATTGCAGGTGGCGACAAATCCGTGCGGATCGAGCATCAGCGCTTCATCGGCACCCGCTTCGGTAGCCTGGATGCAGGCCGTGATGCAATTGAGTTTGCTGTGTGAATTCAGTTTCGGATCCTGCACGTCGGGTGCACCGCGGCGTACATGCACTGTGAAAAGTTTCAAGCCTTTCTGGTGCACTTCGGGACGTGGCGTCTTGAACTCCGGAATGATCACGATGGTGGCAGAACCTATCGTGGCGCGTGGATCTTGATACGGCGTACGCTTCACGCCGCGAGTTACCATTAGGCGCATATGCGCACCGTCGCGCATATCGTTCGCAGACAGTGTCGAGTAGATAGCTTCGGTCAACGCATTGCGATCAAGACCGACATTCATCGCTATCGCTTTTGCACCTTCGTACAGGCGATCAAGATGCTGGTCCAGAAACGCAGGGTGACCACCATGGATACGCATGCCCTCCCAGACGCCATCGCCCAGTACGAATCCGCTATCGAATACTGAAACGACCGCTTCCTTGCGCGGCTTTAATTCGCCATTGACGTAAATCAGGATATTTTCGTTGCGTTCGTCGTCGTTGAATTCGTGAATGCTGTTCGCCATGATTGCTCCGGAATTTATTCCACTTGCATCTGTTCAAATTCGTCGTCGGGCAGACCGAAGAATGCCCAGAACGGACTTTTTTGCTCGCTCCAGCTGGACGAGGCTTCCTCGAGAATCTCGATCAGTGTCTTGAAGTCTTCTTCATGGGCGTTGCGATAACGATCGGCGTTTGCGAAACAGATGATGAAGGCGTCCGATGCCAGCCAGCTCAAGTCGCTCAAATAATCGGCCAGTGCATCCCAGTTACAGCCAAAGCTCGGAGGGAAATTCAGGCCGTGTGCCAGTGCCTGCATCAGTAATGATTTGCTTTGGCAATGCTGCAAATCGATAAAACAATAAAATGCGTCATTCTGCTGGGAAGCCATTTCTATGGCTTCCAGATCGGATCCGGTAACGAAAAATACGCCCGCGTTTTCTGCTTGTGTCAGCAGTTCTTCCAGCGGTATTTCGTTCATGGCTGCACCTTGAATTCACGAAAGCTGTCGTAGTGGTCGTCGGTGTAATAGTAAATTTCGACCGGTTCGCCACCGGTGATAATTCGCCGGGCGCCGCGGTGACTCAATCCGGGCGTTTTGACCGTGTACTCGTGATAGTAGCCGCGGGATTTTTTCGGTAAACGTTGCTCGCGGTTTTGAAACACGACGCCATCCTGACGGTTCGGGAACGGGCCGCTGCTGGCAATCAAATCGAGCGTTGTTTTGGCTTCTGGCGGAAGAAAGTCGGGGAGTTCACTGGCTGCGGTCTTTGGCGAAATTTCCGGCAACGGCGACGGTTCGGGCAGGTTTTGGACGCTTGGCGTTGAAACCGGAGCACTTGCGATCGCCGGGATTTCGTTCTGGCTGCCCGATTGTTTGCCCAGCCAAAACACCAGCACGAAGGCGGCGATCAGCAGGATCCAGCTATATTTTTTAAGCATCGAGGCGCTCTCGCTAGGTCTTGTTGGCTCTGCGAGTCTAGCAAGCAATTCCGTCACTTAGAACTAAAGCACGCCCGGCCCGTGCGATAATGCGGCATGAAAAAATTTACCGAATTGACCGGCCTGGCTCCCAGTTTGTTGCAGGCAGTGGAAGCACTGGGCTATACCGAAATGACCGATATCCAGGCGGGCGCTTTGCCGCTGATGTTGAATAGCCAGGACGTTCTTGCACAGGCAAAAACCGGCAGCGGTAAAACCGCCGCCTTCGGTCTGGCCTTGTTGGCAAAACTGCAAAGCGAGCAGGGTTGCCTGCAGAGTCTTGTGCTGTGCCCGACGCGCGAATTGGCCGATCAGGTCAGCAAGGAAATTCGCGCCTTGGCGCGTTTCATTCCGAATGTAAAAGTATTGAGCCTGTGTGGCGGTATTCCGTTGCGGCCACAATTGGCGTCACTCGCTCACGAGCCACATATCGTGGTCGGTACGCCCGGGCGCATCCAGGAATTGATCGACAAGGAAGCCTTGAAGCTGGATGCCCTGCAGTCGGTAATCCTCGATGAAGCTGACCGCATGATGGACATGGGTTTTCTCGATGCCGTCAAAGCTATTTTGAAGAAAACCCCGAATAACCGAAGCACCTGGCTTTTCTCCGCGACCTATCCGGAAGAGATCCGTGCGATCAGCAAGCAGTTCCAGAAGAACCCGACCGAAATCACGGTTGAAAGCCAGCATGACGACAGCGTGATCCAGCAATTGTTCTATCAGGTCGAGCCGAACGATAAGCCGGAGGCGGTGATTGCATTATTGATGGAACACCAACCCGAAAGTTGCCTGATTTTCTGCAATACCAAGATCGATGCAAAAGGCTTGACCGATGTTTTGTGGAAGCGCGGCATATCAGCCATTGAGTTGCATGGTGACCTGGAGCAGCGTGATCGTGATGAAACCCTGGTGCAATTTGCCAATGGCAGCAGCCGGGTACTGGTGGCTACCGATGTTGCCGCCCGTGGTCTGGATATCAAGGCCTTGCCGATGGTGATTGCGTACGAGCTGCCTAGTGATGCCGATATTCACGTGCATCGTGTCGGCCGCACGGGCAGGGCGGGTGAAACCGGTTTGGCGCTTAGTCTGGTGTCCAGCCGTGAAATGGGCCGGACTTCGAAAATCGAAGACATTATCGGTACGCCGATCACCTGGACACGCTTGCCGAGCCGTGGCAACTCGCTTTCGATGCCCGCGCCGGCAATGAAAACATTGGTGATTGATGCCGGACGCCAGGATAAATTGCGCCCCGGCGACGTGCTGGGAGCGTTAACGGGAGTTGGTGGCTTGAAGGCCAATCAGATCGGCAAAATTGACGTGTTCGCGACCCGTGCCTATGTCGCGATCCAGTCCGCTTTCATCGACAACGTGATGCAGAAATTGCGTGCGGGTAAAATCAAGGGCCGCAATTTCCGGGTGCGGAAACTCTAAGCCATGAGACTGAATAAATTCATCAGTGAATCCGGATTATGCTCGCGGCGCGAAGCCGATGATCTGATCGACGCCGGTCGAGTGCGTTTGAATGGCGAGGTTGCCGAGAAGGGCGCAAAGTGGCTTGAAGGCATGACGGTTCTGGTCGATGACCAGGAAATCAAACTCAAGGCTGTTCCCAAAAACAAGCGCCGCCATGTCTATATCGCTTTGTATAAACCGGTCGGCATTACCTGCACTACCGATGAAACCGTAAAAGGCAATATCGTCGATTTTGTTGATCACAAGGAACGCATTTTTCCTATCGGTCGCCTGGACAAGGATTCGGAAGGCTTGATTTTGATGACCAGCAACGGTGATATCGTCAACCAGATCCTGCGTTCGGAGAACAATCACGAAAAGGAATATCTGGTTGGTGTTACGAAAGCCGTTACTGATGATTTTCTTCGCACGATGGCGCGTGGTGTGCGAGTCCATGACCAAATAACCAAGCCTTGCAAAGTCTACAAATTGGCGAAGTTCGGCTTTCGCATTATTCTTACGCAGGGTTTGAACAGGCAGATTCGCCTGATGAGTGAGGCCTTGGGCTATAAAGTGAACCAGCTGCGCCGTATAAGAATCATTAATGTGAAGCTGGGTAACTTGAAAGTGGGTGCCTGGCGTAATTTGACGGACAAGGAATTAGCCGGCTTGTTGCCGAATTTCAAGGATTGGTGAGGTTTTCATGCTGCAATTACGTATCGTTTTTTCCGCTCTTCTTTTATTGGTCTCGGCAAATTGTTTTTCTGCCGCAAAAGCGCCGAATTCAAATAATGTGCCTGCCAATGCCGTTGAGTCGGCATCCGGGTTCAACTATGTCGTGCTGCAGCCGGCAAAGGCGGGCGCGGTTTCCATCAAGCCGGATTTCTTCGAATATAAAGTGACGGTCTGGAGCAAAAACGAAGCGGGAAAATTTGTTCCCAAAGATAGTGGAGTGCTGCGATCAGACTTCAAGGCGATGATCCGATCATCACCGGCAATGGCGCGGGCGGCCTTGCTTAGTCCGATCAACGAGACCAGACGTTGGTGGTTTAGCGTGCCCGGCAATTCCGAGCAAACGCAGATCATTGATCTGACGGTACTCGGTAATGTAAATCCGGCGCCTGCCCCTGCCGATGTTGCATCCGTTCCCGCAAATGCGAACAAAACGTCCACTGGTCTGGCGTATCGCGTGATCAAGAAAGGAAACGGCACCGGTCATCCTAGCCTGCAGAGCATCATCACGATTGATTACAGTGGCTGGACGCCAGACGGTAAATTGTTTGATAGCTCAATTACGCGTGGCGAGAAGGCCATATTCCCTTTGAACGGCCTAATTTCCGGTTGGAAGGAAGGTTTGCCCCTCATGAGTCCTGGTGACACCTATCGTTTCTGGATTCCGGGTCATCTGGCTTATGACAGTATTCCCAATGCGAACGGGCCGAAAGGCATGCTGGTTTTCGATGTGACTTTGTATAGCTTCGAACTTTGAATCAAGCTTGCAAGCTTGATGAAGGAATGCCCGGTTTGATTACGAACAGTGAAAAAATCGAAGATCTCAGACAACGCATTCCTTCGTTCAAATGCATTGTCGGTTGCCATGATTGCTGCGGGCCGGTCACGGCTTCATCGGAAGAAGTCGCGCGCCTGCCGGTAAAAACCGATGCAGAACACGACGCAGCGTTGGCAGATTACAGCTGTGTCTATTTGGGCAAACACGGTTGCGAGGTTTACGGCGAACGCCCGCTTATTTGCCGCTTGTTCGGAACGACGCCGCAATTGGCGTGCCCAAACGGCAAGCGTCCTGTTTATATGATTGATAAAAGCACCGAGCGTGAAATACACGAGTTTCTTGCTTCAACGCGGCAGGTTTTACTCTAGCGACGCAGTTTCGATTTGCTTTAGCCATTCGCAGGCTGATTGCCCGGCCAATCGTCCGCTGGCCATGCTGGCTGTCAGCAAATAACCGCCGGTTGGTGCCTCCCAGTCGAGCATTTCGCCCGCGAAAAATATGCCAGGTCTTTTCATGGCCATTAAATGTTCATTCAATGCTTGCCGTGTTACGCCGCCGGCAGTGCTGATGGCTTCGTCAATCGGCCGCGTATTTGTCAGCGTAATCGAGCAGGATTTAATCGCCCGGATTATTTTTTCAATATCCTGCCAATCTTTTTTATCAAGCGTTTCGTAAAGCAATCCGATTTTCACGCCTTCCAGGCCGGTGTGACGTCGCAGATGATCGGTCATCGAACGTTTGCCTCGCGGCGCACTCAAATCTTTTCGCAATCGTTCGCTGCTGCGGCCGGGGCAGAGGTCGCAGACAAGCTTGGCAACACCGTTCTTTTCAATGCCATCGCGCAAATCGGCGGAAACGGCATATATCACGCTTCCTTCAATGCCTGTTTCCGTTACCACGAATTCGCCTTGCAGGCTTTTTTGTCGGTTGTTGGTATCAAAGCCGGAAACAATGACGGGTTTAATCGGTGCACCGGCGAAACGCTGTTTGAAATGTTCACTCCATGCGTGGTCGAAGCCGCAGTTACTCGGTTTCAGCCTCGACACTTCTATGCCGACTTTTTCCAGCCATGGAACCCATTCTCCGTCGCTGCCAAGTTTTGCCCAGCTGCCGCCGCCCATCGCGAAAATCGTCGCCTGAGGTTTCAGGGTTTTCATGCCGTCTGGTGTTTCAAAACATAATTCGCTTTTTTCGTTCCAGCCGATACAGCGGTGGTGCATATGAAAGCGGACTCCGTTCTCGCGTAATCGACGAACCCAGCTTCGTAACAAAGGCGCAGCTTTCAGATCGCTTGGAAATACCCGACCCGAACTGCCAATAAAGGTCTCGACGCCATAGCTTTTAGCCCAGAGACGAAGCGCATTGGCGTCAAAATCCTGCAGCCAGCCGCGCACCCAGCGGCTCTGTTCACGATATCGGCTCGTAAAGGGCTCGAAATCTTCCGAATGGGTCAGATTTAATCCGCCTTTGCCCGCCAGCAGGAATTTCCGGCCTACCGAACCCATGCAATCGTAGAGCTCGGCTCTAATGCCTTGATTTAGCGCGGTTTCCGCAGCCATAAGGCCCGCCGGGCCGCCTCCGACAATGGCTAGAACGGGCTGGCCCATATCGGTTTTCGGGGCTAAATCAGGGCTCAAAGGGGTATTTCCGGCGGTTGGGCGGGGCAATTATGGTGCTTTTCTGAATAATTCGCTGCTTGACAAGTGCAAAACGTTTTGAAATCGCGTATTGTTCGCCTACTGTTTTTGCTTGGGTCACGGTGCATTGTGACCCGATGCGGTAGATCTACTGGTCCGCTACATCGCTTCTGATCACTCCATGCAAGCTCAGTAACGGCGTAATTCATTCTTTTTTACGCTGATTTTCATTAACTAAGTTTCAAGGAGTTTCAAATGTCGGATCGTCAAGTAGGTACAGTTAAGTGGTTCAACGATGCTAAAGGTTTTGGTTTCATCACCCCGGAAAGCGGCGACGATTTATTCGTCCATTTCCGTGCAATTCAAGGTAATGGTTTCAAATCCTTGAAAGAAGGCCAAAAGGTTACTTTCGTTGTCACCAAGGGCCCTAAAGGCCTGCAAGCTGACCAAGTCGAAGCTAGCTAATATCTGCTTCACTGCTAGATAGGAAAAAGCCGGAGCAATCCGGCTTTTTTTTGTCTTCGATTTGGGGTTCAGGCGAATAAGTGTTTTGCATGATGCCGAAGATGATCTTCGATAAAGCTCTGGATGAACCAATAGCTATGGTCGTATCCGGAATGTTGGCGAAGTAACAAAGCTTGTCCTGATTGTCGGCAGGCTTCATCGAATAGCTCGGGTTTCAATTGGCTGGCCAGAAATTTATCGTCGAGGCCCTGGTCAATCAAAATCGTTCCCTTGAAGGGATTATGCCTCGCCAATTCGCAGGCATCGTATTGCGACCATTCTTCTGTACTGCCGAGATACTTCGAAAATGCTTTTTGGCCCCACGGAACTTGTGAAGGCGCAGCGATGGGCGCGAAGGCGGATACCGAGCGATATTTTCCGGGATGACGAAGTGCCAATGTCAGCGCGCCGTGTCCTCCCATCGAATGTCCGCTGATGCCCAGACGTCTGGTGTCCGCCGCAAAGTTTTCAGAAAGCAGTGCTGGCAATTCATCGGCGACGTAGTCATGCATATTGAAATGCTGGCGATATTTTTCATTCGTCGCATTCAAATAAAAACCGGCACCTTCTCCGAACTCCCAATCGCCAGTGACATCATCGATACCGGTGTTGCGCGGGCTGGTATCAGGAGTCACCAGCATGATGCCGAGTTCCGAAGCAGTGCGCTGCGCGCCTGCTTTGATCATGAAGGTTTCTTCGTTGCAGGTGAGGCCAGCAAGAAAAAACAATACCGGCACCTTTCCGTGTGTTGCCCGTGGCGGCGTAAACACGGAAAAGCGCATCATGCCATTATTAGAACTTGAATGATGCTGGTATACGCCTTGTGTACCAGCGAAGCAGTGCTGTTCCGAAATGGTTTCCATTTCAGTAAAGGACTACGCCGCGAATCGATTCGCCGTGATGCATCAAATCAAAACCTTCGTTGATTTTTTCCAGCGGCATGGTGTGGGTGATCAGATCGTCGATATTGATTTTGCCTTCCATGTACCAATCAACTATCTGCGGTACATCGGTACGCCCGCGTGCGCCGCCGAAAGCGGAGCCACGCCAGTTGCGACCGGTGACCAGTTGGAATGGACGCGTGGAGATTTCCTGGCCTGCAGCCGCCACGCCGATAATGATGCTGGTGCCCCAGCCTTTATGGCAGCACTCCAGCGCTTGCCGCATCACCGTAGTGTTGCCGATGCATTCAAAAGAATAATCGGCGCCGCCCTTGGTAAGCGAAACCAGATAGGCCACCAGATCGCCTTCCACTTCTTTGGGATTGACGAAATCGGTCATGCCGAATTTTGTCGCGATGTCTTTGCGTGCCGGATTGATATCGACACCGATAATTTGCCGGGCGCCGGCCATGCGGGCCCCTTGAATCACGTTCAAGCCAATGCCGCCCAGGCCAAACACAACGACTCGAGAACCCGGCTCCACTTTCGCCGTATAGATAACGGCTCCGATACCCGTGGTAACGCCGCAGCCGATGTAACAGACTTTATCGAATGGTGCGTCTTCGCGAATTTTCGCCAGGGCGATTTCCGGCACCACGCTATATTGCGCGAAAGTGGAGGTACCCATGTAGTGATGCAATTTTTTACCGCCGATCGAAAAACGACTCGTGCCATCGGGCATCAAGCCCTGACCTTGCGTACTGCGAATGGCCTGGCATAAGTTGGTCTTTGGATTCAGGCAGTATTCGCAGTTACGGCATTCCGGTGTGTAAAGCGGAATCACGTGGTCACCTTTTTTCAGGGTAGTCACGCCTGGGCCTACATCGACCACAATTCCCGCACCTTCGTGGCCCAGAATCGCCGGGAACAAGCCTTCGGGATCGGCACCTGACAGTGTGTAGGAATCAGTGTGGCAAATACCGGTCGCCTTTAATTCGATCAATACCTCGCCAAATTTTGGACCTTCAAGGTCGACCATTTCGATAACCAGAGGCTTTCCTGCTTCATAGGCGACTGCGGCTTTTACTTTCATGGGGAACTTCCGTCAATGTGAAGTGTAAATTTAACCTAATTGACTCTTATTGAGTGTGAAAAAAAACGCCGCGATTAAGCGGCGTTTTTTTGTAGCTTAGTGTCGATGAAATTACTTTTTCTCGACAGTTAAACCACGGCGTTCCAGTAATGGCTGGATATCGGGCTCAGCACCCGAGAAATCACGGTACAACTGGAGTGCGTCTTTACTGCCGCCTTTCGACAACAGAGTAGCGCGGAAGCGGTCACCGTTTTCACGCGTCAAACCGCCGTGTTCCTTGATCCATTTGACGGTGCCGGCATCCAGAACTTCCGACCAGATGTAGGCGTAGTAACCGGCAGCATAGCCGCCCATGATGTGGCTGAAGTAAGGCGTGCGGTAACGTGGCGGAACCGCGGCATAATCCAGGCCGACATCTTTGAGTGCCTTGGCTTCATACGCCATCACGCCATCGGCGTTGGGCAGTGTATCGACCGTCACCTGATGCCAGCGCTGATCGAGTAATGCCGAGCCGAGATAAGAAGTCGTGGTGAAGCCCTGATTGAATTTCGCACTGGCTGCCACTTTGTCCAACAAGGCTTGCGGCATGGCTTCACCGGTTTCCCAATGTTTCGCGTAGCTTGCCAGCACTTCCGGCCAATCAGCCCACATCTCATTCACTTGTGACGGGAATTCGACAAAGTCACGCGGTACGTTGGTGCCGCTGAAATAAGGATATTTCACGTCCGAGAACATGCCGTGCAGCACGTGTCCGAATTCATGGAACGTGGTATTGACGTCGTCCCAAGTCAGCAGGGCAGGTTTGCCTTCGCTAGGCTTGGTGACATTCAGGTGCAGGGCAACGACAGGCTTGGTGCCCATCAAATCGGACTGGTCAACATAGGAGCTCATCCATGCGCCGCCACGCTTTGAGCTGCGGGCATAAGGGTCAACCAACATCAGGGCCAGAGTAGAACCATCGGCATTGAATGCTTCGTAAACCGTTACGTCGGGGTGATAGGTTTTCAAATCTGTGCGGCGCTTGAATGTCAGACCGTAAAGTTTGTTGGCGGCGAAGAAGACGCCTTTTTCCATCACGCTGTTGAATTCAAGATAAGGCTTGAGCTGAGCCTCGTCGAAATCGTATTGGGCTTTACGTACTTTTTCGGTGTAGTAGGACCAATCCCATGGCTCGAGACTGAAGCTCTTCTCGCCTTTGGCTTTTTGTTCCGAATCGATCATGGCCTGAAGAACGGCGCCTTCCTTGCGGGCATTGGCAACGGCAGGCGGAGCCAGTTGAGCCAGCATTTTATTGACGGCTTCCGGATTTTTGGCAGTTTCTTCGGCCAGACCGAAAGCGGCGTAGTTCGGGTAGCCCATGATATTGGCGCGTTCTGCGCGAAGTTTAGCTACCTTCGCGACGATTTCGCGGTTATCCCACTGATTGCCGCGGCTGCCGCGCGCGATCGAGGCTTTATGGAGGCGCTCCCGAAGTGAACGATTATTCAATTGGGGTAAAAGTGGCTGAATCGTGGTGTTGAGCAAAGCAATACGATATTTGCCTTCCATACCTTTGGATTTTGCACTTTCGGCC
>Ga0208628_1000366_pt1 | contig 23774 bp, 25 predicted proteins | sample LakWasMet16_LOW5_2_FD_183864 | JGI IMG/M metagenome (GOLD analysis project Ga0208628, IMG submission 183864) | Freshwater sediment methanotrophic microbial communities from Lake Washington under simulated oxygen tension - Sediment Metagenome... | ecosystem: Environmental > Aquatic > Freshwater >... | reverse complement strand
ACGGCAAAGTAGATAAACCAAGGCGAAAGAATCAACAAAGCGATGGCGGTGACACGTTGCATCCACCAGTGATTGACGCCGTCTTTTGCGGAGCCCAGACCGCGGGCGGTGGCTAATGGATCGCGCATATTGCTCACAGGGCACCTCCGCGAAGGGCGACAAACCAAAGCAAAGCGCTCAAAACCACCGACAGGAAGATCACCAGATAACCGGTCTTGACCACGGTTTCAATTTCCATGCCCCAGCCAATGTCCCAAAGCAAATGTCGAATACCGTTGAGAAGGTGGTAAATCATGCAGGCAGAAAACGCGAACAAGGCGAGTTTCCCGAACCAGGAAGCAAGCAGTTGCTGGCACCATGCGAAGCAATCTGCATCACTGGCAACGCAAACCAGCCACGCAGCTAGCAACAAGGCGCCTATGGCAAGCACTACGCCGGTGCCGCGATGAATGATGGATAAGGTGCTGGTGATTTGAGGCTTATAAACCTGCAAGTGCGGAGATAACGGTCGCTGTCTAGCTGCCATGGATACTCTCTCTGTAGTCGATCTAATGATAAGAATGCTGATGCGACAACGGCGTCAAAAATCGATGCAGCGGCCGTTTTTTTCCCAGTCGCCATAACGCGTTGGCTCTGGCCCCTTTCGTCCGCCAATTTCTGTCGGCAGCTTTGCATCGGTTTCTGCCGGAGCTTCCGAAGGCTCTTGCGGAATAATGTCGTCGTCTGCGTCGGGTTTCTGGCCTATCATCTGCATTCTTTCTCGAAAGATGAATTTTAATTCCCGCGCCTATGTCCGACAAGCTGAATTTTTCGCCCGAATCCCTGGGCCGACTGCAGAGCTATAGCCTTTTGATGCTGGAAGGCCCGGACGCCGTGGCTTTCATCCAGGCGCAAAGCATGAATGACGCGAAGGCATTGGCCGACGGCCAGTGGCACTGGAATGGCTTGTTGAACCCGAAAGGACGCGTGATTGCGCTATTTGCACTGCTTCGTATTCGGGCCGATTTGCTCTACCTGCTGTCGCCGGATTTTGCAGCGGAGAAACTTCGCACGCATTTGCAGCGTTACCTTTTCAGAAGCAAGTTGAAACTGGTTCTGGATGCCGACAGAGTTTTTGCCGCCGAATTCGATGTTGAACCCGGATCGAATTTGCGGCGTGATTTCATTATGGGCGATGCGGAAAACGGTCTTGCGCTCGATTTTTCTTCGGACACTGTTTCCAGGCGCCTGTGGCTACTGCCAGCGAATCTGGCTGCTCGCATTCCGTCCAGCGCCGTCATTGAAGCCAAGTGGCGCGATGCCGATATCGGACACGGATTGCCGAGGTTTTCCGAAGCCCAAACTGAACTTTGGACTCCGCAAATGCTCAGTCTTGAACGTTTGAATGCTTTTAGCCTGAAAAAAGGCTGTTACCCAGGGCAGGAAATTGTAGCCAGGACGCATTACCTGGGACAGGCAAAACGGCAAACCCGTCTGGTGCAGGCGCAGCGTCTGGATCCGGAAATGCCCATTTATCGGGGGCAGGAAAAAGTCGGTGAAATTATCTGTACCTGCTCGCAACAGGATCGGGGCCTGGCAATACTGCAAAGCATTTCCGATTCCGACCACCTGGTTTGCGGTGAAATCCGCGTGATGCCTTTACAAGCTTTAACAGGATTAGAGCGACCGGTTTAACAGTTTATCCGTCTTTTGTTAGCACAAATATTGGCTTAGGGCGTATTCTTTGCTATATCGAGATTCGAAGCAGGAGGAACAAATGGAAAATCCAAAGATTAAACACGCCGGTTTTTTGACTGGTCTAATATTAATGTTTGCGTCCATGCAGGCCGGTGCAGCTACCTACACCATGACGGTGGAGCCCAACTATCCGCCTGCTCAAGCACAGGAAGTCTACAAACCGCTGCTTTCCTATCTTTCCAAGGCTACCGGCCAAACATTCGTACTGAAAATCGCTCCGAATTACCACGTGCATTGGCGCGACATGCGCAGCAAAGCCAAAGTCGATTTCACGTTTGAAGAAGCCCATTTCACCGACTATCGTGCAAAGCGGCAACGCATGATTCCATTGGTTCGTGTCGTCGAGCCGACCAAATATACCTTGTTGATCAGCGACGAAATGGCAGCGGGCGGAGCCCAAGGCCTGATCGGTCATCGCATCACCAGTATGTCTTCGCCTAGTCTCGGGTATCTGTTGCTGGGTGAAATCTACCGCAACCCGATTGCCCAACCCGAAATCAAATCCTTTGCCGCCAACCTGAAAGACGGCGTGGAAATGATTTTCGCCGGCGAGTCCGATGGCGCCATGGTGCCGAGCTACATCGCCGACCAATACAGCAACCTGCAGCCTGCGATGGTGAGCCGCGAGCTTCCCGGCCGCGCATTGTCGGCCCACGAATCGGTTCCGGCTGATGTCCGCAACGCGGTCAAGAATGCAATGCTGAAATTGCATCTGGACAACAATCTGTATGACGTGATCAGCGAGCTTGGCACCGCCAAATTCGTGCCTACCAATGCTGCGACATACGCCGGTAGCGAAAGCATATTAAGTGCCGCATACGGTTATGCACCGCCTAGTTACCTGAAGAATGCACCCGCTCCAGCCACGCCGGCCGCGGCTCCAGCAAAGAAACCCTGAGCAGTTTTTCGCAAACAAACAAAAACCCCAAGCAAGCTTGGGGTTTTTTATTGATTCAGCTTGCCGGTGTTGTTCAGCCTTCGGTCTCGAAATAAATGAGGTCGTTGGCGTTTACCGCGCCCGACTGCCCCATGCTGATCGTGCCGGATTTACGTAGATGCAATTCGTCTCGATGCAGGCGTAGCTCGTCGTCATCGCCCAGTTTGACGTAGGTGGCATTGGTCGAGCGATCAGCGATCATGAAATGGCCGCGCTTGAATTCGATCTGGGCATGGCTGCGGCTCACCCAGTCGGCTTCGACGGTAAGATTGTTGCTGCCTTCACGACCCATCATGAAAGGTTCGGAGTTTTGGTCCAGTTCGATCAGTTTTCCGCGGTGGCGAAGAGTGAGTTTGGCGATGGTTTCCACGGCACCGGGCAGGTCCTGCAAACGGATTGCGCTTTGCACCATGGTCATGCCGGAAGTATCTTCCTGCCAGATCACATCCACGATATCGATAGGGAATAGTTTGCCGTTCACGCGGGCCTTGCCCAGGCTACGGGTTTCGGGCATTTTGCCGGAAACCGATTTGGTGGTGCTCAGGGTTGTGACGATTTGTTCGCGTTTTGCCAACGAAGCCATACGGGCTGCGGTATTGACTGCATCGCCGTAGACGTCGCCGTTTTCATCGAGCGCTTCGCCGAAATGCAGTCCGATTCGAATCGCGAGGTTGTCACGGACAAAATTGATATCCCTGGCCATTTTCCGTTGCATATCCACCGAGGCCAGAATGCCGTTCATCGCGGCCGGCAAAGTGCACATGATTTCGTCGCCAATGGTCTTGATGACCCGGCCACCATGCTGCACGCAGATATCCGATAAAGCCGTCAATACTGCAGAAATCAGACGGCGGGCTTCAACATCGCCTTTGGTCTCGAATATACGGGTACTGCCGCTGACATCGGCAAACAGTATGGCTTGTGGACGTGATGAACTCATAGGACAGAGTGTAACCCGGGAGAGCGAGCTTCGCAGCTCTACAGTAGACAGTTAACGAATTTAGACAAGTTCTCCGGCCATGGCAACGATGTCTGCCTCGCTCGGGATTACCAGGAACGCCGCGCCCGCAAGCGGGGTGTAGGTATCCTGCCCGACTACGCGGCGCAATGGTTTTGCGCCCTGCCCACACTCGACCACGGCGGTAATTATGCCCTCGCCTACGCCGGCACTACGGCGTCCTTCATCAACCACCATGATGCGGGAACATTCCGCTGCGTGTTTGGCAATTTCGTCGGTATTGAGCGGCTGTAACCAGCGTAAATCAACGACACGCACTTTCCATCCGTGGTTTTTCTCGATCTCGCGGGCGGCACGCAGACTCATCGGCACACCATTGCCGAAGCTAAAAATCACCAGGTCTTCGGCAGTCTCGTTATAGACACGGGCGGAACCAATCACCATGGATTCTTCGGGCGAAGGATATTGGGTCAGCCACTGCCCGTCTCCGGCTTCGTAAAGGTCCTTGGTCATGTACAGCGCAATCGGTTCCAGATACGCACAGACACGGCCATCGACTTTCGCCAATGCCATCATGCTGCGCAGCATGGTCGCGGCATCATCACCACGGCTTGGGCAACCAACTACCAGGCTTGGAATATCACGCAAGGCGGTAATCGAGTTGTCATTGTGGAAATGGCCACCAAAACCACGTTGATAGCCCAGCGAAGCAATTCGCATCACCATGGGATTTCGGAATTGACCATTGCTGAAGAACTGCAGCGAGCAAGCTTCACCGCGAATCTGGTCGCAGGCATTGTGGAAATAGGCCAGATACTGGATTTCCGGCAATGGCAACATGCCCATGTTTGCGAAACCCTGGGCCAAGCCCAGAATCATGGTTTCATCGAGCAATGTATTGAAAACGCGGGCCCCTTTGAACGATTTCTGCAGGCCTTTGGTGACCGTGTAAACACCGCCCTTCTGGGCAACGTCTTCGCCGAACAACAGGGTTTCCGGATATTTGCAGAACAGGTCATGCAAGGCGTTATTGATCTGGATAGCCATGTGGCGCGGCGCCAGTTTTTCCGGCAATTTGTCTTCGCCACCAAAGATGGCGACGCGCTTTTCGGCGTAATCGGAGCGATCCGCTTCTGCCTTCACTTTTTCTGGTGTGTATGGAGCCAAAGGGGCCATCACGTCGGCCAAGCTATCGAGCTTCGGCAGGCTATCGGCTTTTTCTGCGGCGGCAAAGCAGAGCTTGCGGGTGGCTTCGTATTTCGCCAACACTTCCGCTTTGCTCATCAAGCCGGAGCTCAATGCAATTTCGGCCGAACGCAATAATGGGTCACTGGCTTCGACCGCCATCAGCTCTTCAAAGCTGCGCCACTCGATTTCGAAATCGGTACCCGCATGGCCCATGATCCGGGTCGTTTTGAGGTGCAGGAAGGTCGGGCGACGCGTAGTACGGCAATGATTCACCGCACGGGCGACTTGCTCGTAGCCGCTGGCGATATCCAGACCGTCGGCAAAGAAATAATCCAGTCCCGGGCGTTGCTGGAATGCGTTGGCAATCCAACCGCTCGGAGTTTTCACCGAAATGCCGATACCGTTGTCTTCGCAAACGTACAAAACCGGTGCCGGTAGTTTTTGATAGGCCGTCCATTGCGCCGTGTTGAAAGCGGTTTGTGCCGTAGCATGATTGCTGGAAGCATCGCCGAAGGTGCAAATGGCGATTGAATCTTCCGGAATCGGCAGCCGGTGGCCAATTCGTTTGGCCTGTTCGATGGCAATCGCAGTGCCGAGTGCTTTGGGCAAATGCGATGCAATGGTCGAAGTCTGCGGCAATACCCACAATGGCTTGCTACCCCACACTTTATGGCGGCCACCAGAGATCGGGTCTTCCTTGCTGGCGGCAAAGCTGAGTGCCGAATCCATGATCGGGTCCATCCCCGGCAATTTACGGAAACGCTCGGCCATGAAACCGCCCGAACGGTAATGCAGGAAAGCCGGATCGGTGTGACGCGTCAGTCTTGCAACCATCGCATTGCCTTCATGGCCGGACGAACCAATCGTGTAGAAAACCTTGTTCTGAACACGCAGTACGCGAGCCATTAAATCCAGATGGCGACTGATCAATTGCGATTCGAATAAATCGGCAAAATCTTTTGCACTACACAGGCTGCCCGGAAGAATTTCTTCATCCGGCGTTGGTTTGCCATCTATCTGGCCGGACCAGTTATTGACGAATTCGACAAAGTTTTCATCGCAAACCAGTGCACGGTTGACGTTTTTTTGACGGGCGGGAATCAGGACAGGCTGGGCAGACATAATGGTTTTATCTTTGGATTAATTTTCTTGTGCCACAAAACCCGGCTGCGAACGAACACGTTGCAACCAGTTTTGCAGATGGGGATAGCGGGACAAATCGAAACCGCCGGTAGCGGCATCGTGGGTGTAGGCATAAAGCGCGACATCGGCAATCGTAAAACCGCTTTCAACGAAATATTCCTGCATCGAAAGATGCTTTTCCATTACCGACAAGGCCTGGTTGCCGCGTTCAAGCAAACGCGGCAAATCGGCATGGCGTTCGTGGGTTTCCGGCAGATATTTTTTGATGAAACGCGCCACTGCCACATAGGGCTCGTGGCTGTATTGTTCGAAAAACAACCATTGCAGCACATTCGCCTGCAGCCATTTGTCATTCGGAAAAAGATCCGTATCGCTGGCCAGATAACAAAGAATGGCGTTTGATTCCGGCAGATACTGCCCTACTTCGGTTTCCAGTAATGGTACTTTTCCGTTGGGGTTTTTGGCCAGATATTCTGGCGTGCGGGTTTCACCTGCGGCACTATTTATCTCGACCCAGCGATAAGGTTTGCCCAGTATTTCCAGCAGCAATTGCACTTTGTAGCAATTGCCGGAGGATTTCATGCCGTAAATGGTGTTCATGAATTCATAGTCCCAGTCGCTTGCGATTTTCAGACCATTGCACGCGAGTCTGCTGCCATACGCCTATTTCGAGACTCATTGGCGCCGGCAGCATTGCCTGGCGTTGATACTTCGAGCCGAGCTTTTCGGCCAGTGCTATAGAAGGAAGATTTTCGGCAGCGATGGTGTGGATGACTTCCGGCCAAGCTAGATTTTCAAAGGCCCAATCAACGCTCGCCGCTGCGGCTTCAAGCGCAAAGCCGCGATGCCAGAAATCGGCATGCAAACCCCAGCCTACTTCGGTGCCGGGCCAATCAAGCGGCTGCCACGGACCAATGCGCCCCATCCAGGTGCCGCTTGATTTTTCGATCACCGAAAACATCGCATAACCATGAGCCGACCATGCGCCTATCATGGTCATCAGACTGCGCCATGCCATTGATGCCGATTGCACGCCACCCAGATGACGCATGGTGTCTTCGTGGGAAGCAAAACGAATCCAGTCGGACAAGTCTTCCAATGTAGGAGGACGCAAAATTAAACGCGGGGTTTCAATAAGCAGGGATGCCGGGGATTTCATGTTGTAGACGCGATCCACATATCAAACAGAGACCATTTGCAGCGAAACTTGCTTGACGACTTCACCGTAGCTGCGGGTTCCTACTTCCGAAAAACCAAAGCGCTCATGGAAACGTCGTGATGCGTCGTTCGGAGGATCGATATCGAACTCGCAAGTGATTCGCACCACACGACTATTTCTCGCGAAGTCGAAAAGATCATCATAGAGCTTGTTGCCGATACCCTGCCCCTGGAAATCCTTGCTGACCACAATGCGATCGATATAGAGAAATTGGCCGTAGTGTTCGGTAAACCATACATAGTTACTGCTGTCGTAACTTGTGCCTTCCCGGAAAGCTAATAAAAACCCGGCAATTTTTCCATCGTGATCAATAACCCGGTGGTATGCCGCCTCCGCGTGCAGGGCTTCAAGCCTGGCAGAGGTGAGCGGGCTCAGGAAATGCACGGACTCTTCGTTCAATTGAAGAATCCGTTCAAAATCCTCAGCGCTGGCATCCCGAATCAGCATGGATCATTAAAATGCGTTGATACCGGTCAGCTCACGACCGATGACCAATTGATGCACGGTTTCGGTACCTTCATAGGTAATCACCGATTCCAGATTCAGTGCATGACGAATCGGGCAGTATTCGGTGGTAATACCGGCGCCGCCCAAGATGTCGCGGGCTTCGCGGGCGATGTCCAATGCCATGCGGACGTTATTCCATTTCGCGAGACTGACCTGGGTTGGCTGCATATTGCCGGCGTCTTTCAAACGGCCCAGTTGCAGACTCAGCAATTGCGCCAGGGTAATACGGCGTGCCATATCGGCCAGTTTCAATTGGATGGCTTGATTGGCAGCCAAGGGACGGCCAAACAGGATGCGGGTTTTGCAGTATTCGGTCGCTTCGGTCAGGCAGGCCTGCGCGGCGCCAATCGGTCCCCAGGTAATGCCGTAACGTGCTTGCGTCAGGCAACCGAGAGGACCTTTGAGTCCTTTGACGTTAGGCAGACGATTGGCATCCGGCACGCGGACATTGTCGAAGAACAATGCCGAAGTCACCGATGCACGCAGGCTCATTTTCTTGTGGATTTCCTGGGCCGCAAAACCTTTCATGTCTTTTTCGACGATGAAGCCCTGGATGCCCTCATCCGTCATCGCCCAGACAATCGCGATGTGTGCGAGGTTGCCGTTGGTGATCCACATTTTGGCGCCATTGATCACCCAGTCATCGCCGTCTTTCTTCGCGGTGGTTTTCATGTTCAATGGATCGGAGCCGCCGTGCGGTTCGGTCAGACCGAAGCAGCCGATGATTTCGCCCTTGGCCATGCCAGGCAGATATTTCATGCGTTGCTCTTCGGAGCCATAGGAGAAAATCGGATACATGCAAAGCGAGCTTTGTACCGAAACGAAACTGCGGATGCCGGAGTCGCCACGCTCCAGTTCCTGACAGATCAGACCGTAGCTGACCGAGTTCAGGCCGGCGCAACCGTATTTTTCCGGCAACGAAGAACCCAGCAAACCCATGGCAGCAATTTCCGGCACCAGTTCTTTCGGGAAACGTCCTTCGCTGAACGCGTCGCCGATAATCGGTATGATTTTTTCATCGGTAAAACGCGCTACGGCGTCTTGAATCATGCGCTCCTCTTCGGATAGCAGGGAACGGATATCGTATAAATCGGTCGGATTAAGGGCCATGGGAGGAATGCCTGACGTGAAAAGACCGCTATTTTAACGGTTTATAAAGGCCAGCGGCACCCCCAAATCAACTGTATTCGTGCTGAATTGACCTCATTTTCATGTGCAATTCCGGAATTGAGCGTGTTATACAACAGACTGATTTTCAGGAGTAATTCAATGTCCAACCCCTTGCTCGCCCCGATTATCGGCTACGCCTCGCGCTTGCGCTTTCCGACTCTTTTTTTGGTCATTGCCGGCTTGTTCGTATTCGACTTGGTAATTCCGGATTTCATCCCGTTCCTGGATGAAATCATGCTGGGTCTGGGCACTGTTTTGCTGGCTTCATGGAAAAACCGCAAAGCTCCTGTCGAATCGGCAAACAACAAGCCACCGATTGAAGGCGAATTCAAGAAAGACTGATGCCGCACTTTGATCTATTCGACAGTCATAGCCATCTCGATGCGCCGGAATTCGAGCATGATCGCAGCGAGGTAATCGCACGTGCGTTGGCGGAAGGAGTAAAGCGCCAATTGCTGCCTGCGGTAGAGTTCGCCAGCTGGAGCAATCTGAAAGATGTTTGCGGGCGTTATGCTGGTCTGTATCCGGCTTATGGCTTGCACCCGATGTATCTTGCATCGCATCGCCCGGAACATATTCCTGCTCTGCGCAGTTGGATAGAAATAGAAAAGCCCAATGCCGTTGGTGAATGCGGGCTGGATTTTTTTGTCGATGGGCTCGATGCAGAGCTGCAACGTTTCTACTTCATCGAGCAATTAAAGCTGGCGCGTGAATTCGAATTGCCGGTAGTGATACATGCCCGCCGTGCGGTGGATGAAGTGATTGCTAGCATCAGGAAAATCGGGCCATTGCGCGGCGTGATTCACAGCTATTCGGGTAGCGAGGAACAAGCCCGTCAACTATTCAATCTGGGCTTTTCACTGGGTATCGGCGGGCCTATTACCTATGACCGTGCGCAACGTTTGCGGCGTTTGGTGACGGCGATGCCAATCGAGTTTTTATTGCTGGAAACCGACTCACCCGATCAGCCAAACGCAGATTATCGCGGCCAACGAAACGAACCTGCACGCTTGCTTGATGTTTTGAAAATAGTTGCACAACTACGTGAGCAGCCGCAGGAAGCGATTGCGAAAGCTACGACAGAAAATGCAGTTACGATGTTTCTGAAATAGCCGCCAATACCTGTGGGAGTTCTTAGTCCCGAATCGGTGTAACCGTTGCACCCGGCGTTACATCACCGACCACATCGGCACCCTTGGGTGGCGTGAAAGTAAAATCGGTAGCGGCAAACTTCGGATTGCGTTGCCATTGGCTGAAGCTGATTACGGTACGTTGCCCAAGACTGTCATACAGCTCCATGCGCACCAAGCCCTGTGCCGAAAAGCCCAGCATCGCTTTTTCAAACGGTACTTCATCCGGTTTTTTCGGCTTCAACAACAGCCATTCAAATCCGTTCGATGTCGCAGCTTCCGTAACTTTAAATTGACGTTCCATTTCGGTGCTGTCGATTAATACAGCCAATGGGCTATTGGATTCTTCGGCGCTTTGATTGCGAACCGTTACCTGCTCCAGATCCGGATCGTAAATCCAGATGTGATTGCCGTCGGCCACAATCGTTTGCGGATAAGGCTTGAGTGTCTGCCAGCGGAATTGCCGCGGTGCTTTCAACTTCACCACGCCGGTCGATTTATCGCTGACCTTGCCTGCCGGGTTGTAAACCGTTTGTTCAAACGGGCTGCTCAAGCCTTGCAGGTTTTTGGTAAATGCCGTCATTTGCTGGCGAGCGCCTGCTTGGGCTGTGCCAGTCGCCAAAAATGCAATGATAAAAAGACTACGGAAGATTGTTTGCATGGGTCGTTACTAAAGAATTTCGGGAAGTGTGCAAGAGTGCGGATGAATGGATAAACAACACGTGTAGGAGCGACGGAAGTCGCGATATGTCGTGATTTTCGCGACTTCCGTCGCTCCTACGGGGAAAATCAATTTCTAGGCGGCGGCGGAGCCAGCACCGTGCGATCACCATTGTGCTCGGGGCGTGAAACGATACCGGCTGCTTCCATCGCTTCAACCAAACGCGCAGCGCGGTTGTAACCAATCTTCAATCGGCGTTGCACACCGGATATCGATGCACGACGAGATTCGGTCACGATCTTTACCGCTTCGTCATACAGCGGATCGCTTTCATCACCACCACCGCCTGATTCAGGCAGGCCGCCAGCGCCTACAACGACGCCATCACCCATCATTTGTAGTTCATCCAGCACACCGGAGATGTAGTCGATACCTCCGCCGTGTTGCTTCAGATGCTCGACAACGCGATGCACTTCCTCGTCGCTGACGAAGGCACCGTGAATACGCTCGGGCATCGCGGTACCAGGCGGCAGATACAGCATGTCGCCGTGACCCAGCAAGGTTTCCGCGCCGCTCTGATCCAGAATCGTGCGTGAGTCGATTTTGCTCGACACCTGGAATGCGATCCGGGTCGGAATATTGGCCTTGATCAGGCCAGTAATCACGTCAACCGATGGCCGCTGCGTGGCGAGAATCAGATGGATACCGGCAGCACGTGCTTTCTGTGCAAGACGTGCAATCAGTTCTTCCACTTTCTTGCCGACGATCATCATCATGTCGGCGAATTCATCAATAAACACCACGATGAACGGAAGGGTTTCGAGCGGTCGCGGCGCTTCGTTCAATTCCGGATTGGGTTTGAACAAGGGGTCCATCAATGGCTGACCGGCAGCCTGTGCATCCAGTACTTTGCGATTGAAGCCGGCCAGATTTCTCACGCCCACAGCCGACATTAGCTTGTAGCGACGCTCCATCTCAGCCACGCACCAACGCAGACCGTTGGCGGCTTCCTTCATATCCGTGACTACCGGTGCCAGCAAATGCGGAATGCCTTGGTAAACCGAGAGCTCGAGCATTTTCGGATCGATCATCAGCATGCGGACTTCTTTCGCACTCGCCTTGTAAAGCAGACTTAGCACCATGGCATTGACGCCAACGGACTTGCCGGAACCCGTAGTACCGGCAACCAGCAAATGCGGCATACGCGCCAGATCGGCGACGATTGGGCGACCGCCAATATCCTTGCCGAGCGCTATCGTCAGCGGACTGGTGGATTTGTCATATTCTTTCGAGCGTAATAATTCGCTCAAGTAAATCATTTCACGCTGGGTGTTTGGAATCTCAAGACCGACCACGGATTTACCCGGAATCACATCCACCACACGAACCGATTTCACCGACAAACCTCGGGCAATATCCTTGTCGAGAGATGAAATCTGGCTGCCCTTCACACCTGGTGCCGGCTCCATTTCGAATCGCGTGATAACCGGGCCCGGATAAGCGCCGACCACTTGCGCTTCGATACGGAAGTCTTTCAGCTTGAATTCGATCTGCCGTGACAGTGTTTCCAGTGTTTCTTCCGAATAGCCATTCGGCTGCGGTTTCGGATCGTCCAGCAAGGAAAGCGGAGGCAAGCTGTTATCCCCACCAGCATTGAACAGGGGGATTTGCTGTTCACGCTGCGCACGTTCGCTTTTTTCAATAACGGCTTTTGCCGGCGGTTCGATTTTTACCGGTTCGCGCTTGGCGCGTTTTTCGGTATCGAGCTTGCGAACTTCTTCGCGTTCTTCGCGCAGTGCCTTGGTGCGTTGCCATTCGGCGGCTTCGTCTTTTTTCTTGCCAAGGCGATCAAACAACTTCAGAACCAAACCGCCGATCCAGTCCATCAAAGCGAACCAGCTCAAACCGGTGGCCAAGGTTACCGATAACAACAGAATGACCGTCAGCAACAAATTGCCGCCCATGCTGCCGAAAATACTGTAGCTGCTGTTGCCGACCAGTTTTCCGAGTACGCCACCGGAGCCTTCGGGCAAATCCGGTGCTGCGCCACCGAGCGAATGAAACAAGCCGGTAGCCGCAATCAAAAATCCGACAATCCCGATCAAACGCAGGGCTGGACCGAAATCAACGCGGCCGTCGCCGTCGCTATCAAGTCCGAACAAGGCAATCCAGGCGATGCCGCCCAATACGACCGGCAAAAAATAAGCGATATAGCCAAGCAGCATAAATGCCAGATCAGCCAGATAGGCTCCAAGCAAGCCGCCGTAATTGTGCATGGCACCGGTGACGCTCGCCGTACGCGACCAGCCCGGGTCATTGGTGGAATAGCTGAGTAGGCTGACCAACAGGTAAAACAGCACGGGGGCCAAAATGATTAAAGCGATTTCCCGCTTCATGGTGGACAGGCGCTGATCCTTGCTTGCCTTTTGTGATTCCGAGCTTCGTGCCACCGTCTGGGAGTTCCTAAAATCTTGGATTTCAGATGTGATTTATACCTCAAATCACCTACTCTCGCCCAGAGCAAAGGACGAATCTGCTTTAAATAAGCGATAATTCGTCCATTGAAATACGATTGAATTTCAACGGTAACGTCCCAATCTCATAATTTCCTTCTGGACTGAATACTCTTTATGACCACCACCAAGCATTGCCCCTTGTTGATTCTCGGCTCAGGCCCCGCAGGCTGGACCGCAGCCGTTTATGCCGCGCGGGCGAATCTCAAGCCTGTTTTAATCACCGGCTTGCAGCAAGGTGGTCAATTAATGACCACGACCGAAGTCGACAACTGGCCTGGCGACGCGCATGGCTTGATGGGCCCTGCGCTGATGGAACGTATGCAGGCGCATGCCGAGCGTTTCGAAACCGAAGTTATTTTCGATCATATCCATAGTGCCGATTTATCGAATCGTCCTTTCCGTCTGAAAGGCGATAACGGTGAATACACCGCCGATGCGCTTATTATCACCACCGGTGCAAGCGCGAAATATCTGGGTATTGAGTCCGAACAAAAATTCATGGGCAAAGGTGTTTCCGCCTGCGCGACCTGCGATGGTTTTTTCTTCCGTGACCAGGACGTAGCCGTGATCGGCGGCGGCAACACGGCCGTTGAAGAAGCACTGTATCTGTCGAATATCGCCCGCAAAGTATATTTGGTGCATCGCCGCGACAAATTGCGTTCGGAAAAAATTCTGCAGGACAAATTATTTGCCAAGGCACAAGCCGGCAAGATCGAAATCATCTGGGACCACAGTGTTGATGAAGTGCTGGGCGATGACTCCGGCGTCACCGGCATGCGAATCCGCAGCGTGAATGACGACAGCACTCGTGAAATCGCCGTCCAGGGTTTTTTTGTCGCGATTGGCCATACGCCGAATACCAGTTTGTTCGAACAACAATTGGCCATGCGTAACGGCTACATCACGATCAAATCGGGTCTTGAAGGTGGTGCTACCGCCACCAGCGTACCTGGCGTATTTGCAGCAGGCGATGTTGCCGACCAGGTTTACCGCCAGGCCATTACTTCGGCCGGTTTTGGTTGCATGGCAGCACTGGATGCCGAGAAGTTTCTCGATAAAGAACACTGAAAAGAGACTTTGTGGAGCTGCTTTAGTAGCGATAAGATCTAAATGCTGCGGAGTTACATTTCCGAAGCCTGAGACATTCAATCGCTGCTAAAGCAACTCCCACTCTAAGCAAGTACGCTAGACTTCAGCGATGCCATATTCCCGAAAGCGGCAAACCGTTACCGATCTTTCGCCTGCAAGCTGGAATGCCTTGCACGGCAGTCAACATCCGTTTTTATCCCATGCATTTTTATCCGGTCTGGAAAAACATCAATGCCTGCGTGAGCGTTGGGGTTGGGAATCATCACCGGTTACCTTATTCGATGGTGAGGAATTAGTCGCTGCCGCACCGGCCTATGTAAAAAACAATTCGCATGGCGAGTTCGTATTCGACCATGCCTGGGCCCACGCCTATGCAAGGACCGGGCGTGATTACTATCCGAAACTGGTCGTCGCAGTACCCTACACGCCTGTGACCGGGCCGCGCCTGCTTGCGCAAGACGCGAGCACACGTGAAAGATTAATCCATTCGCTTGAACAAAAAGCCCTCGAAGAAAATCTGTCTTCGGTGCACATCAACTTCTTGCCGGAATCCGAAGCATTTCAACTGCCGGATCATTGGCTTAAACGATGCGACGTGCAGTTTCATTGGTCAAATAATTCCGACTGGCAAAGTTTCGACGACTTTTTAGCGGCATTAAACCGGAAGAAACGAAAAAATATTCAACAGGAGAGAAATCAGGTCGCCAAGGCCGGCGTCACTCTTCGTTGCGTTACCGGTCACGAAGCAAGTGATGACGATATTTCCGCCATGTATGCCTTCTATTGCTCTACCCAACTCGAGAAAGGTAACCACCCCGCCCTGACCCTGGAATTTTTCCGTTACTTAAACAGGGAAATGCCTGAAAGCGTAGTTTTGTTTCTGGCAGAGAAAGATGGCAAAACCATGGCGGGTGCATATTGCCTGCGAAGCGATACCACTTTGTACGGACGTTATTGGGGCGCCTCCCAAAATATCGCCGGACTGCATTTTGAAACCTGTTATTACCAGGGCATAGAGTATTGCCTGCGGGAAGGTTTGACCTGCTTTGAACCCGGCGCCCAGGGCGAACATAAAATCGCCCGCGGTTTTATGCCGGTACTGACTTACAGTCGTCACTTCATGGCCGAGAAAGCTTTCGCCGATGCGCTCAGGCCCTGGTGCGATGAAGAACGCGAACATATTCTGAATTACCGCGACCAAGTACTCGAGCACAGCCCGTACCGTCATGCCGATTGAACTTAACTGGTTGGGAAAAGATGAAAATGCACCCTTCCCGGATGTGCGTCTGGCCTTGCATGAACCCGATGGCTTATTGGCGGCAGGTGGCGATCTGTCGGAAGCGCGATTATTGAATGCCTACCGCAACGGAATCTTTCCGTGGTTTTCTGACGGACAACCTATTTTATGGTGGAGTCCGAATCCGCGTATGGTGTTTAAAACCGGTGCGGTTCATCTATCGCAAAAATTCAGGCGTCAGCTTAAAAAATCCTCCTGGCAAATTCGGGTTGACACCTCATTCACGCAAGTCATTTATCATTGCGCCGCTACTCCTCGCAAGGGACAACGCGGGACATGGATTCATTCCGAAATGATTGACGCCTACGTACATCTGCATCATCGCGGGCATGCCCACAGCGTGGAAGTTTTTTCTGATGAAAAACTGATTGGCGGCATTTACGGCATTGCCATTGGACGCATGTTTTTTGGCGAAAGCATGTTCAGTTTGGAAAGTGGTGCTTCCAAAATTGCCCTGGCCGCCCTGGGCAAAATATTACACGGCTGGGGCTGGCCATTAATCGATGCCCAGGTCGAAAATCCGCATCTCCAGTTCATGGGAGCGGAGTTTATGCCACGTCCGGAATTCATCCAGGAGCTTGCGCGTTTATGTGCCATGGCCGAAGTACCGGGACTTTGGAGCGCCCGGATAGCGCCATTTGCCGCCACGGAATGCCTGCCTTAACGGTTTCTTTGCAAGAAAGCACTATCCGTGGCATTATTCGCGACTTCGTGGCACTCCTGCCCCTGATATTTAAAGCATGTCAAAAGACGATTCCATAGAATTTGAAGGCACGGTGATGGATACCCTGCCCAACACCACTTTCCGGGTAAAACTCGAGAATGGCCATACCATCACCGCCCATATTTCAGGCCGCATGCGCAAGAATTACATTCGTATTCTTACCGGCGACAAAGTGAAAGTAGAGATGACGCCGTACGATTTGACCAAAGGTCGAATTACTTACCGTATGAAGTAATATCTCGCAAATACGCACAAAAAAAGCAGCCGAGGCTGCTTTTTTTGTGCTCGTTCGAATCTGCTAGTTGGTACAGGGCTCAATGCCGGGTTCAGAGAGGAAGGGATTGATGCCCAGACTAAAAAGGCTCGGCCTGCTGGGTGCTGCTTTGCTTTGGAAATAATTCCTGTACATCGCTTCCGAATTCAATTGAGCTTTGCGAAAATCCGCATCGGAAAGTGAGTTGTTACCTTTCAAATGCGGATACCCATGCAGTTCCGCGACCAGCAATCCATAAGCCTTTGCCTTGACGGGATCATCGGTTATTAACGCATGAAAAGGCTGTAAATCATCGGAATACGCGCTGTAATACAAATCTGCAGCTTCCGGAACTCCGCGTCTCAAGGCCTGATTGGCAATATGCTCGGCATCCTTGCGCCACTGGTCGAAGCCGGGATCTCTCATAGCAGTGATCCCCTTTCCAAAACTTAATCCACTGGCATAATTTATCATCGCAACGGGAATGTTTGCATAAGCCGCCTGTCGCAAATATTTCGTTCGTTGTTCAAATTGCGATACGTCCAGGTTCTCGCATCGCTTGCTGGTGGATAAATATGCCTGCAACATTTTATCCATCATCTCGTCGACATTGGGGTCCCCGGTTTTCTTAGCATTAATATCGAATCCGTCAGCGTCACGAATCAGCTTGTTTTCATGGCATTTAATGAGTTCTAGCCCCAAACGACAGGCAGCCTTGGCATTGCCCGCATCAGCACGTCTCTTTAGCTCATCGTAAACGCCTGCAAGATTCGGTTCGGAAGTCGGCAATGGTTCATTCAGACGGGCAATTTCAGATTGAGGGACAGTTGCCTGGTGCGACTCTTCCGGTAAAACGGCGACTGCCGGAGTCTGGAGTGGCTCATCGCCCGATGCATCATACTTCGCACTTGGTAATAAAACGTAGATTAGAATGCCGCAAAGGAGTAAAGCTACAATGAAGAATATTATTTTCTTATTGATTTGCATGCACTATCACCATGAATTCACCGGGGCTTTGTCTGGTGATTATCATATTATTCCAGCGGAATATGCAATTTGCGATTGAGTTAACCAATTGCCACCGTAAACGCAAGAATATCGAATCGTGGCGATTACGAACCCACGCTCTACCGGCATGCTACTCGCAAGGTGCTTTGTCGTCCTTTTTCACGGTCATTGTAGATCGCAACCGCTTTGATGCATCGGCACGCGCAACAACTTGGCCATGAAAATTGGCGGCAAACAATTCTTTTGATTTTCTTAGTGCCGATTGCTTTTGTTCGGACGTTAACAGGTTGCTGGTTGGAGAAGGCGGGACTGAAAAAAGTTGAAAATACAGCTGCCGCATAACTTCGGCCTGATACGGGTCGTTCTCGACCAACCCGGCAAACATGCTGAAATCATCAGTGTATGCGCCGCCAAGCAATGTAACTGATTCCGGCAGCCCCCTGCGTAGTGCAGAGTCAGCCAACGTGATGGCGTCGGAACGCCACGCATCAAAATTCCTGTCACGCATGGCTGCAAAATTGGTCGCAAGCCCCGCTCCGTCTATATATGGGAAAAGTGCATCTGGCTCCCCGGCATTGGCTCCTTGACGAAGATATTTGAAAGCTTGTTTGTATTGTTCTTCGGAGATGTTGCTGCAGCTTTTGTCTTTTTCAAGGTATTCAAGGCGCTCTTCATCAACGGCGTTCTGACTTGATAATATCTCTTTCAACGAATCTGTTGCTCCAGATAAATTATTCTGGGCTGATTGGGATAAATAGTATTTGCTCATGTTTTTAGAGAACCGGCAACGCAATAACTCAATGGCCAAGCGACAGGCAGCTTTGCCATCTCCTGCATCGGCCCGCTGTCTCAGGAGATCATGAATTTCGTTTAGTGGCACATTTGCCGGTGGTAATGACAAGCTATTTCGTGGCGGTGATTTTACAGCGGCTTTTGCAAGCTCATTTTTTTCAGCAGCCAATTCAGCGTCGGCTCGGGAATCAACCAGATCTCCAATGTCTTTTTTCTGCACTGAATCAAAAAGCGCTTGTTTCGTGTAAAAGTAGTAGGCAACGGCGACCAGCAATACCAGCGTGACACCTATCAATAGTTTTTTCATTATTTGTCCGCACGTAAAAAAAAAGGGCCGCTTAGCAGCGGCCCTGATTGTTCACAGTATCTGAAAATTAATCAACAGTGGCCGGCAACAGTTTTTCCGGCTCGGCCTGGGTATCGATTTTCAATTCGCCGTTTTCGACCATTACGGTGACGCGACCGCCGTTCGACAATTTGCCGAATAGTAGTTCATCGGCCAGCGGACGCTTGATCTTGTCTTGCAGCAAGCGAGCCATCGGACGCGCACCCATTTGTGCATCGAAACCGTTTTCTGCCAACCACTGGCGAGCTTCCGGCGTCGCCGAGATCGTGACGTGCTTGTCATGCAGTTGTGCTTCGAGCTCGATCAGGAACTTGTCTACCACACGCAACACATGATCAAAGCCGAGGCCTTGGAATTGCACGATTGCATCGAGACGATTGCGGAATTCCGGCGTAAATGCTTTCCGGATGGTTTCCATAGCATCGGTGGCATGGTTTTGTTCCACGAAGCCCATGGTACGGCGGGCAGCTAATGCGGCACCGGCGTTTGTGGTCATCACCACGATAACGTTCTTGAAGTTCGCTTCGCGGCCATTGGTGTCGGTCAACACGCCACGATCCATGATCTGCAACAACACGTTGTAGACATCAGGATGGGCTTTTTCGATTTCGTCCAACAATAGGACGCAGTGAGGAGTCTTGACGATTTTTTCGGTTAACAAGCCACCTTGATCGAAACCGACATAGCCCGGAGGCGCACCCATCAAACGGCTGACGGAATGGGCTTCCATATACTCTGACATGTCGAAACGCACGAGCTCGATGCCGAGCTGCATCGCCAATTGCTTGGTGACTTCGGTTTTACCGACACCGGTCGGGCCGGCGAACAGGAAATTACCGATAGGCTTGTCCGGATTCGCAAGACCGGAACGCGCCATCTTGATCGCGGAGACCAGCGTTTCAATCGCAGGGTCCTGACCGAAAATAACCATCTTCAGATTGCGTTCGAGGTTGCGCAGCACATCTTTGTCCGAGGCCGACACCTGCTTGGCAGGAATGCGGGCCATCTTCGCGATGATGATTTCCACTTCTTCGACATCGATGATGTTTTTGCGTTGATCTGGAGTCCGCAGGCGCTGACGCGCACCGGCTTCATCGATCACGTCGATGGCTTTGTCGGGCAATAACCGATCGGCAATATGTTTCACCGATAAATCGACTGCGGCTTGAATGGCTTCCGAGGTGTATTCCACTTCGTGATGTTTTTCGAAGCGAGATTTCAGACCATGCAGAATCGCAACCGATTCGGCGACCGAAGGTTCGACAACATCGATCTTCTGGAAGCGACGTGCCAATGCACGGTCTTTTTCGAATACGCCGCGATATTCCTGGAACGTGGTTGAACCGATGCAACGCAATTCGCCGTTTTGCAGGACGGGCTTGATCAGATTCGATGCATCCATGGTGCCACCGGAGGCCGAACCGGCACCGATAATGGTATGGATTTCATCAATGAACAAAATCGCACGCGGTTCTTTTTTCAATTGCGCCAACACGCCTTTCAGGCGTTTCTCGAAATCGCCGCGATATTTGGTGCCAGCAACCAACGCGCCGAGATCCAGCGAATAGATAATCGCATCGTGCAGCACTTCGGGAACATTGCCTTCGACAATGCGCCAGGCCAGACCTTCGGCCAGTGCGGTTTTACCAACGCCGGACTCACCGACATAAAGCGGATTGTTCTTGCGGCGGCGGCAAAGTACCTGGATGGTCCGTTCGACTTCGTCTTCGCGACCAATCAACGGATCGATCTTGCCTTCGCGGGCGAGATCGTTCAGGTTACTGGCGAACTCCTGAAGCGGATTGCCTTTCGGTTCATCACCCGGCTCGCCCTCATTCTTGGCCTCGGAGGAATTCTTGTCCTCGTTGGAATCCTGGATTTTGGAAATGCCATGTGACAGGAAATTGACGATATCCAGACGGGTAATATCTTGTTGCTGCAGCAAATAAACGGCATGCGAATCTTTTTCGCCAAAAATGGCGACCAGCACGTTCGCGCCAGTCACTTCTTTCTTGCCTGACGATTGCACATGGTAAACCGCGCGTTGCAGAACGCGTTGAAAACCGAGTGTTGGCTGGGTGTCACGTGCATCTTCCACCGGCAATACCGGTACGCTGTCGACAATGACTTGCTTCAGGCCTTCGAGCAGTTTGTTTTGATCAACACCACAGGCATTCAGCACGGTCATCGCGGACGGATTTTCCAGCAAGGCTAGCAGCAGGTGTTCCACGGTCATGAATTCATGCCGCGACTCACGTGCCTGCTTGTAGCACTGGCCGATCGAAAACTCCAAGTCTTTACTAAACATAATGTCTCCTTACGATGACATCAATATGGGGTGCTTCCTGCGTAATTCAAATGCCTCACAACCGTTACATCTGCAGCCTATGCTTTTTCCATCACGCATAACAAGGGGTGTTGGTGACTTCTTGAAAATTCGTTTACCTGCGTTACCTTGGATTCAGCCACATCGCGCGTGAAGACGCCGCAGACGCCCCGCCCGCGCGTATGCACGTGAAGCATGACCTGCGTCGCTTTTTCGCGGTTCATGGCGAAGAAAAACTCCAGAACTTCGACCACGAAATCCATCGGAGTAAAATCGTCATTCAAAATCATGACCTGGTACAAGGGTGGCCGCGTGACCTCGGGCTTGGCTGTTTCAAGGGCCAGGCCTCTTTCTTGCAATTCTTCGGGTTCGTTACGTTTTGCCATAAGTCGATTATAAGGCTTAGCTTGGTTACCTTAGATGGGTTTGAAATACTTTTTAACAAGTGCATGGACGGAAGCCGGGCGTTTCCGACACAATGGACAGCTTAATCTGCCGAATTCTTGCGAAAATACAGGATGCGAACTCGTTGAATTACAAGAAAGCCCAGTTTTGGCAACCCGATGTCACCGTTGCGACCGTAGTTGTGCACGATGGTCGTTTTTTGATGGTGGAAGAAACCGCCAATGGTCGATTGGTGCTGAATCAACCTGCGGGTCACCTAGAGCCTGAAGAATCGGTTCTGGCAGCAGCTGTTCGCGAAACCATGGAAGAAACCGCCTGGGAAGTGAAACTGACGGCATTTATCGGTGCCTATCAATGGAAAGCGCCTGAAACCGGGCGCCACTACCTGCGTATGGCGTTCGCCGCTGATCCCGTTGCCCATTTCCCGGAACGAGCCCTGGATGAGGGTATCGTGCAAGCGCTTTGGCTGACGCCTGAAGAGCTGGCGTCCGAGCAGCACCGCCATCGCAGTCCCCTGGTCTGGCGTGTGCTGGAAGATTACCTGGCCGGGCAACGGCATCCACTTTCGCTCTTAAGCAACATCCTGAACTAACGCCACTAGGCGACCCACTTGAACGCATTACAGGACTCGACCATGCGCAGCTCTTTTTTCCATTTCGGCTTTACCCTGCTCATTGCAGCGGGCTTATCCGGTTTATCACTTGATACCTCCGCCGCCGAAGATTCGGTAAAGAAACGACTCGATGAGAGTCGTATCACATACGAAATCGATAAAGATGGCGACTTCAAACTGCTTTATTCCTACAAAAAGGAAAATCGCACACAGGTCTTGTTTGTCTCCGGAAAAACCGAAACTCTGAACGGCTTGGTCATCAGGGAAATCTTCTCGCCTGCCGCACACATCGAGTCAGACGGCATCGATGGTAAAAAAGCGCTGGAGCTCATGGCGAACAGCCGGACGATCAAGCTCGGCAGCTGGGAAATTAGCGGCGATGTGCTTTACCTGGTCATCAAACTGCCGGACAGTGTCAGCGCCGCAGAGCTGGCTGACGCCTTGGATACGGCATCCGAGCTCGCCGATAATATGGAGCTTAAGTTGACGGGCAAAGACGAGTTTTGATTCAGCCATGAGCAAGATAATGCTAGGGGTTTCCGGCGGCGTCGATTCGTCGGTGGCCGCTCTTCTGCTGAAACAACAAGGCTATGAAGTGGCCGGTCTATTCATGCAGAACTGGGACGAGGACGACAGCGGAGAGTGTCGGGCCGAAGAGGACCGTCGCGATGCGCTTGGTGTCTGTGGACGCCTTGATATCCCGTTTTACACCCGTAATTTCGCCAAGGAATACTGGAAAGGCGTTTTCGAATACTTTCTGGATGAATATCGCCGTGGTCGCACGCCTAACCCCGATGTTCTGTGCAACCGTGAAATCAAATTCAAGACTTTTCTGCACGAAGCGCAAGAGTTGGGCGCGGATAAAATCGCGACTGGTCATTATGCGCAAGTCGAACATCGCGAGGGCGAATGGAAGCTGCTGCGTGGTGCCGATCAGGACAAGGATCAAACCTACTTCCTGCATCAACTTGGGCAGGCGCAATTGGCTGCGACCCTTTTCCCGATTGGTCATCTGCCAAAATCGGAAGTCAGGAAGCTGGCGAGCGAGGCCAAACTGCCAACAGCCCAGAAAAAGGACTCGACCGGTATCTGTTTTATCGGCGAACGGGATTTTCGTGAATTTCTTGGCCAGTATATTCCCGCCAAAGCCGGTGAAATTCGCAGTATCGATGGTTTGAAAGTCGGCCAGCACAGCGGCGTGTTTTATTACACGCTCGGCCAGCGCGAAGGCCTGCATATTGGCGGCATCAAGGGCCGTCCGGCGGCACCCTGGTTCGTGGTTGGCAAGGATGTAGAGAAGAATATTCTTTATGTTGACCAAGGCATTGATAGTCTCTGGCTGCAATCGACCGAATTGCATAGCGAGCTTGTGCATTGGGTGTCTGAAAAGCCAAAACCGCGGGAATTCCGCTGTACCGCCAAGACCCGCTACCGGCAAGCCGATGAAGCCTGTAGGGTTCAGCAACTTGAAAATGGCGAATTGAACGTCATATTCGATAGACCGCAACGCGCAGTAACTCCCGGGCAATCGGTAGTGTTCTATCAAAATGATGAATGCCTCGGCGGCGCGGTAATCGCTTCTACCAATTCGAAAATGGAAACCCAAGTCAAATGAAAGATCGCGTAATAGCCCTCGCCGGATTAATGCAGGCGCTTTATCAAGTGCAAGGCATGGCTAACAACGGTCATTTTGAAACGCAACCGCTATCGGTTTGCATGGATAGCCTGTTTCGTTTCGATGTGGAAACACCGGAA
>Ga0208628_1000365_pt1 | contig 23792 bp, 19 predicted proteins | sample LakWasMet16_LOW5_2_FD_183864 | JGI IMG/M metagenome (GOLD analysis project Ga0208628, IMG submission 183864) | Freshwater sediment methanotrophic microbial communities from Lake Washington under simulated oxygen tension - Sediment Metagenome... | ecosystem: Environmental > Aquatic > Freshwater >... | reverse complement strand
CACGCTCAAAATTTCTAAGCTGCCTGTTCGGCAGGGAACCCTGCGCCGCCTGATCCAGTTGCCGCCGTTACTTTCTAAGCTGCCTGTGCGGCAGGGAATAGGCGCAATTCGGCCAGGGTGATCGGCTCTTCTTTCTAAGCTGCCTGTGCGGCAGGGAATAAATCATCGCTGAAATCATCAAAAAAGAAGGCTTTCTAAGCTGCCTGTGCGGCAGGGAATGGTGTGCGCGTGCTAACGGTGAGGGAGGGTCTTTTCTAAGCTGCCTGTGCGGCAGGGAATCGTCTTACTTGCGCGAAAAATACGACGGTAAATTTCTAAGCTGCCTGTGCGGCAGGGAATGACGCAGATTAAGGTGGTTAAGCAGTACGAACTTTCTAAGCTGCCTGTGCGGCAGGGAATATTCAACTAAAGCGGAATTTTGTCGTGCTATTTTTCTAAGCTGCCTGTGCGGCAGGGAATGTTTGATGCCATTATTTTTCTAGGTTGGAATTTTTCTAAGCTGCCTGTGCGGCAGGGAATTACCCTGTAATGGGTAGATACCACATGCGGATCTTTCTAAGCTGCCTGTGCGGCAGGGAATTTTTCGTATAAATTTGCCGAATGCACCCCAACTTTCTAAGCTGCCTGTGCGGCAGGGAATTATCAAACCGACGACCCGTAACAAAATCCCTATTTCTAAGCTGCCTGTGCGGCAGGGAATGATCTGCGTCAGCAGCGCCACCTGTCCCTTACTTTCTAAGCTGCCTGTGCGGCAGGGAATAGGATGAGGCGGATTTTATTCGCAGTAATGGTTTTCTAAGCTGCCTGTGCGGCAGGGAATGGGTTGATGGGCTGGCTTATTGATAGCCAATTTTTCTAAGCTGCCTGTGCGGCAGGGAATTTCGACGTTAACTTTTCTGTCCTGCATCACCATTTCTAAGCTGCCTGTGCGGCAGGGAATATACAGGGTATTGCCGCCGAGTAGTTTCTGAATTTCTAAGCTGCCTGTGCGGCAGGGAATATCGGCGCCGCGGTCGAAATGAATTTCTTTCATTTCTAAGCTGCCTGTGCGGCAGGGAATAGACCTCAAAAAGCTTTAAAGCCAGTCATATAGTAGCATACAGGAGATTTAGCTTAATTTACCCATCTCCAAATCCACACCATGCAACTGGCTGTTTTTTCTATATTCTTAAAGAGCAAAAAAAAATTGGGTCAAAATTCCGGTACGCTGGATGCGGCACTCAAACCGTAGCTGCTGAATGTCGTATCTGGAAGCTCTGCGACCATGGTTTTTTTAATCCACAAGCAAAACTCTTGGTCGCCGCTCAAACTTTTTAGGCGGATAAAAGGTGTTGCTATGGTTTTATGCGTCATGGCGCTATAACGCTCCAATGCAGTGTCATAGTCCACACTGTGTCGTTTGGCATAACGTCTGGCTAAACGCTCGTTACTGGTTTTAGGTTGTTCGCGTTGATAAATGGCGTATCCCATGGTTTTTTCCGGCACAGGGCGAATGCCGGTGCAATGCACGTAGTCACTTAGCCGCGCCAGCCATTGGCTGACGTTAAACCGGCTAAGGGTTGCTTCATCGTCTGCGAATAGCCGCAACTTGCTGCCCAGTATGCTATATTTTTCGCCCGTTACATATTCAGGAAAAGACACGCCAACCGGTATCCGCCCTTGCTCGTCTTGCATTTCTACTAATCCTAGGTGGATTCGTTGGAAGACTTTTGACCAGAGGAAATTTATCCCGACTTCGGGATTAGGCAGTAAGGTAATTTCTAAATAAAACCTCATGGCCTAATCCTTGCCGCTTTGTCCGAATACGCCGCCGCGCACCAAAACCGCCATCACGTAATGCTCTTGCGTTTTGTCGGCAAGGCTTTCACCTAAGGCGAAACGGTCAAACAGCGTGTAAAAATCGGCTTTGTCTTTCGGCGTGCGGTAGGCTTTGCCCAAGTTGGTGACTGAGCCGTAAGGTTCAATGGCTATCGGGCCGATATTGGCTGTTGCATGGTCGGGATACCAGGTATCGATGGTGCGTATGGCGTTGCCGATTTTTTGCGAGTGCATCGCGGCCACGTCGTTGACGTGATACAAGATTTTACTCTTGTCGCCTTTGCCTTTATCCAGCACCAGCTCTTCGCTCGGATAAACTTCTTGCGCTTTGCCGACCAGGGCATAGGCATCGACGGCAATCAGCAGATACGGCAATTTACCGCTGAGCGCATCGGCGATTTTGTTGGTCAGCGTTTGCAGGTCCGGATTGCTTGATTCAAAATCGCGTAGGGAAAATTCCGCGGCGTTGAATGTTAACGGTTGGTTATCTCCGGTATTAACAATGACTTCAATTTTTTCCGCACCTACCCGGTTGCGCCACAAATAGCGGCCATTAGCGATATTAATGGCATAGCGTTTTGCCAGTTCGCTAAAGCCTTGTTGTTCAATATAAGCTTGAGCTACTTTGGGATAAGATTCGTTAAAAGCCGCACCGTTACAGGCGGAGGGCTTATCGACGCCGCCAAGAACCTTAAGGGTAAAGTTAAGATGATTATAAAAATGACTGAGTACTAGCGCACAGGCATCGACTTTTTGCAGATTGGGTTTTTCGACTTCGGCGTTGAGCTTTAAAGGGTCGTTTTGTATCGCCGGTTTTAAGCGGTTTGAAATAGTTCCGCGCACCGATTTTTCAATCAATTTTAAAGCGGTGGGTTTTGCTTGATGGCGTTCGGCCCAGTTTGTGCCGTACAGATAACCGTCCGAGGGAACCAGTTTTTTCTCAAAAGCCAATACTGTTGCGTCATTTTTAGCAGCCATTTTTTAATCTCCGATAAGGTTTGATGAGGATAGGGTTTGGCAAAGGTATAAATTTTGTTCGGGTTCAATACGGTATTGCCAGAGCATGTTGTCCAGGTCTTTAATGCGATAAGGCATCACAAATTCGCCCAGCGTGACCACGCTTTCGGCAAACCGGTGCGGTGTGGCGCTGTCCCGTTGATGTTTGGCGGTTCCCAGTTCGGAAATGCCCTGAAAGCCGGCCGCAATCGGCACTAACCAGCCGGGCGCAAGACGCGAGCTTGTCCAGGTCACGTTGCCTTCATCATCTTGCGTGGAGCGGTGCATGACTTTCAGGTGGTCAAGCAAAGCCTCTAATGCGTCCTTGTTTTCTTCCTGCATGGCTTTAATCATTAAGTCGCGGCGCTCAATCAGCACATAGCCGAGCATTAATTTGCCCAGCACGTTTTTAACGGCTTGCTCGTCCTCTTCATCAACCGGAATGGCTTCGACCGCTTGGGCAGATAACACATCGCCGCCGGCCAGTTTCATGCAAAGCAATCGGTTATTGACCAGGGTTTCAAATTGTTCACGGTCATCACTGTCTAAGCCGTGATATTCGACCAATAGCGATACCTCTAAATGACAGCGGGCTTCTTCGATAAACGCGGGGCGACTGCCGTCTTTGTCTAGGGGATTGGCCGTGCCGACGATGGAATTGACGAAATCGCCCCGGCCTTTGTAAGTCTGCAAATCAAATTGATGGCAACTGACCGCTACGCCGGTTAATGTCACATCGTCCAAACCTTGCTGTTGGATATGGCGCTGTAGCGCATGAACCGCGCCCAGCCATGCGGTCATCGCCGGAAAGCCGATGGTGTAAGGGCTGCTCATGGCGTTGGCGTTGTGGATTTTGATACGGGGTATTAATAAAAATCGTCTCATTTGAAAAACTCCCGGTCGCTGCCGACGGCTTGTTCTACGATGCCGCGAACTTCGCGTAATTCGTGGTCGCTGAGTTTGATGTGGGTTTCTTTGCATGAATATTCGTAAGCTTGCAATATCCAACGGGCAAAGCTGCGGGTAATATCATTAACCCAGTCATCTTCGTTTTCTCGTTGCAGTTGATGTGCATCGTCCAGCCAAATGCATTGGGCAAATGGCAATGATTGATAATGTTCTGTATCAGACCAACCTTTGCTAGTCGCCCTAATCCTAAAGGCACGTTGTAACACTTGGTCGATAATGTATTTAAGGATGTTGCTGATGCCTTCCCGAATATGGACATTATTGATAGAAACCGTGATCAGGCTATGCAAAGTTTGGAAGCTTTCTTTAAACTGGCTAGGGTGCAGGCTGTTTTTGAAAAAATCGTGAGTAGGTAGGCGAATTTGACGTTGATTCAAACTCGGTGGAGTGCTTGCAAGTAAATAAGCTACACCGCCGTTTTGGCTATTCAATATGCTGATATTTTGTGGCTTTGTCCCACCGAATGCGGTAACGGTCAAATCAAATAAATCATCGTATCCCGCTTGATGAAAACTGTTTGCTCTACGCATTTCTTTTGCGTTTTTAGTGATTTCACCAAATCGCATATTGTCAATATTTGACTTTAATTTATCTAAAAGGCTGGATGGTGTTAGCAAAGACAGTAAGTGATAATTATCATCTACCGGAAAATAAACCTGTTTCAAATATTGGCTTGTTTTAACGCTGGTCGGGGTAACAAAAACTGCCAAGAATTTCTTTCGTGTTTCACCATAATTAAGATTGAATGACCCGATAAAATTCTTTGATTCTTGAGTTTCCTCTCTAAAGTGTTCAATTACTAACTTATCATCTATTGCTCTTGTCATTAGAAATAAGTAAGTGTCCCAAACAACACCATCAGTTGCTGCGTTACCAAATACATCAAATTTTTGAGTAGTTTCTACATTACCTGTTCGTAAAAGACCATCCGCTTTATTAGCACCGATGAATTTTATTGCAGTTGATTTTGCATCAGAATGAGTAAAAGTACTTGGATGAGTTGTAATTGATGGTCTTGCTTCCTTAATGGCCTTAATTATCCAATTATTGGGATCATAACGCGCATCGGCTCCAGTTTTTAAGATACTTAATTTGTCATCTTTAATGTCTTTTCCTTTGGTTTTCTTATTTACCCATACCTGTTTACGCTCAGATAGAAATACGTCTAGAGTTTGTTTAATAATCATTTTTATCCCAACTATTTAGTTATTAGCATCCCAAACTGATCCGAATAGACCAATAATTGGCTATCTCTATCAGGTAATGTGATTTCCCCATACCGCCTGGATTTCATTTTCATAATTTGCTCCTCTTCTTGGTTTAGATTTTCCACGTTATCGGATTCAAAAAGCTGGCGTAGCGCAGTTTCATAGTCTCTTTCCAGCCATAATTTTGAGCATATCTCATCCGCTATTGGCTCCGCCCTAACTATGTTGTTCATATCTTCGCGAGGAATAAACTCGCCACGCTCGGTCTTTTCGCAAAACACCGCCTTATCGTCTTGCCAGACCAAATACAACGTAATATCCGGGCTGCTTTCGCGGAATCGGTTCAATTGTTGCGGCAATGCCGTTAGCCACCAACATTCCGTTAGCCATGCCTGTAAACACTGCGGGCCTTTCTCGCTGTATTGGGTCAAGCTGTTGTTCATAGCCTGATGTTCAAGGTCTGCCAGCTGCTGCCTGGGGCGCAAGGTTTCCGGCTGTTGAATGCGGGGAACGGCATTGATTCCTGCATTCAAAACAGCTTCATCGACCAATTGACTCAGGTCATGGGAAGCCAGTCTCAGGTTTTTTAAGGTCTCGTACCCTGGACGGCAATAGGCCGGCTTGCCGTCTTTGCGCAAGGCTCTGAGGTTATATTGCATGACGGCAATATTCGGCTGTTCGACACCGGCTTGCCGATGACGCCGGACACGTCCAGACAACTGAATGATTGAACGGTAAGAGGACGGTTCGACGATTGCCCAATCAAAATCATGATCCCGCCCGACCTCTTCGACCGGCGTTGCAACCAAGATAAACAAGACATGATGTGCATCCGTGCTGTCCAGGTGGTTTTTAATAACGGGGTCATTAAAAGCCGCCGGCATTTCGCCCGGCTGTTCTTTGCGTTTCAGCACTTGATCCAGGTGCTTTTCCTGTTCGTGGCGGAGTAACAGCACCTGACGGCTGTGGTAGGCCATGACTTTAGGGGCGAAATCGGCGTCCCAATCGGCTTGTAATAGGTATTGGCTTAATTCGATGCAGGGCGGAATATTCGCCATGCGAACCAAACCAAATGACACCTTTTTGCCGGTTCTGTCGTCAACGGTATGATGGTGTTGATGTAACTGGCTTGCGACTTGTTTAATTTTGTCGAAATACTGTTGCTGGATTGATTCTTGGCTAGTTGTTTCGGCAAACAAATCATCGCAACGCACAATATAGGCCTTCCGCCTGATAATTTGCTTGTGGAGATTACCCACCCGTTTGCTGATAAATTGCCGGTGAAATGCTTGGTACTGCTGGCGGCGGGTTACTGAATCGTTTTTATCGAGGCTTTGAACCAGACTGCCGAATTCATCGATCCAGGCGCAGGCTATGTGCGGATGGGCTTGTTTAAAGTGGCTGTGCAAACTCCAGCCTTCTTGGTAAACGTTAAAAAAGCCTTCCGCCAAGGCTGGCGGTATGGTGGCTGAAGAAATCATTACTTTGCGTCCCAGCATTCCGGCTAAATGAATTAAGCGCCCGATGGCGATTAAATCTTTGCCGTCAAAATCATCGACTTCGTCAATGACTAAATCAGACGACAGCAATCTTAGGCAAGGAAGAATATATTTACCGCCCCGTGTCGTTTCTGTTGCCGCGATAATATGGTCGATTGTGCAAGCTAAAACCGGCTTGTATAAAAATGCTTTGTGTTTTTCGGCGAGTTTTGGATTGTATTTGGGAATAACGGCATCCAGAAAATCTGCGCTGGGTGCGTTTGCGTAATCCAAGTCTTCATCTAGCAGCAATTCCAACGATTCCGAACCTGAGTCTTCATAACCGGGTTGTTCATCGGCTTGTTTGGCTTTTTCGTGCAGTTCTTTGACTGCCGATGAACCGATTAAAACGGCCAGTTCGTCGCTTTTTAAGCCGATTCGGTCACGATATTCATCCCCAGTTTGCAAGGTCAAAGTGCGTAAGCCGAGGGCTAATATATAACGCAGGCTTTCGCCGTCGTCGGATAAGGCCCGCATGATTTTGGCGTTGGCAATGGTTTTGCCGCAACCGGTGCTGGCCATGTTGACCACAAACCAGCCATAGCCTTTGTCGTTAAAGGGTTCGTGTTGGGTTTTGAAACGGGTAAGGTTTTCAACTGCCTTGTCCTGCCATTCGTAGCCTTTGGGGCTTTTTTGTTTCAAGCTCTTAATGTCATAAGCCGTATCCATTTCGGATGTGAAGCAGGACAGGTTTTGGCTTATTCTCAAAGCATGACCACTAACATGAACCAAATGTTCATCGAGTTTTTGTTTTAACCCCTGTTTATCGGTGTTGGCATACAGGGTAATTGTGCTGTTCCAGTTTTGGTCGGCAGGGCAAGATGAATAGTAATGATCGCCCAACATCAAGCAAAGCCGGGCGTGGTGTAACAGCAATCGGTAAGCGCCATTTTCAAGCAGTTGCTGGATTTGCGGTTGGCCTTGCAGCAACTTGGCCGACCATTTTTTTACTTGCTTTAGCCAAGGCGTTGATTGGCTGAGCAAGCCTTCCGGGAACTCGAAACAGGCTTTTAAGCGGTCTTGATAATCAGCGTCTTTAACTCCGTTTTGATAGCCCCAATTGGCACCGATGCTTTTGAGCATCTTTGGTAAACTTTCTCTTTTTTGCTTATCTTCTTGATTAGGATCATTACTATAAGGCAAACGATGGTGAGTCATAATCAACCAGCCTACTAGCTGGGCAATCGGCGGCAAATCCGCTAATGGATTTTTGGATTGGTTTACAACCGAATTCTTTAACGCTTGCTCATCAAAATTGCCGTCAATAAGTAGCTGTAGCCAGCCTTCATCGGAATTGCCCGACTGTTGCACCAACGCATTTAACAACAAACACGAAATCCATTCATGGCGTAAAGGGTCGCCTTGTTTGGTATATTTTTTGAGCTTGTTTTGAAACAGCGCAGTGGCTTTGCCCCAGTCATGCAGTAATGCGGCTACGGCAGCCAAGGCTTTAATCAGCGGCAAGTACGTCCAATTATTTTCATACTGGCCGTTCATGATATTTTTTTGCGTGCTATTCACCGGCACAATCCCCACCGCATTAAACCGCTTGCGATTCCCCACAATCCAAACCAACTCACTCCGGCTTCTGGAACGCAGCCAGTGGCAAGCCACGGCGGTATTCTTGGTGGCGGTTTTGCGCAATAAGGTTTTCACCGCAATCAGGCCGTCTTCGGTGATGATGGTTTGCCAAGTGTTGTCGCCGATGCGGTTGGCGAAGGCATCCAAAACGCGGCGTGTGCGGTTTAGGGCTTTTTTCTCGCATTGGCTGACAAAGGTGACCATCATGTCCAGTCATCCCGCATTGCTTGTTGCTTTACCTGTTCAAACATAAAGTCCAACGCTTTATGCTCGGTGAATTTTTGCAAAATTTGCTGGCGAAACTCCTGTTCGGTGGCTTTTTCTTTGGCGCTGATAAAGGCCCAAGGCAGGACGATGGCATCTTTGATCAGGTCGGCGACATCGAACACTAAGGCTCCGCGCCGGGTTTTGCCGTGCATGACGGCGAAACCGTGCGGGATGCCCAGCACCCAAAGCGTGGTGGCGGCTAATCCGTAGGCCAAATAGTTGCCGTGGTTTAAAAAGCCGTTGGCAAGATCGGTGGCTTCGCGTTCGCGGACAAAGTCGCCCAGTTGAGTGGCTTTGGCGGCGTAGCGGTACAGTTGTTTGGTGAGCAAAGCTTCCCGCTGCAACAGATCCCCGACTTTTAAGGCGCTTTGGACTTGAGCGGTATAGCCAGTTAAGGCGGAGCTGATTTCCAGGTCAGCCGCTAAAAAATTCTCGGCTTTTAAATCGCGGTCTTTTTCCCAGATGCGTTGTAAATAACCGCCCCGTGCTTGCTGAAAGGTTTTGGCGACATTAAGCCGTTTGGCTTCATCAAACCAGAAGCCCAGCCATGATTGCACGTATTCGGTGGGGCGGTACTCGCTTTGTGGGGTAAGCCATTCTATTTCGCTGCCGGAGAACAGCGGCGAACTTCCGCCGCCACAAAAGCCAACTAACACTCCGGCACTCGCGAGCATGCGCATAGCTGCCTGGGTGATGGAGGTGCCGGTGCCTAATAGGATGACGGTGGTATTGGCAATGGGGATATTCCAGTAGTAATTTTGCTCTTTGGCTTCTGTCAGATAGAGTACGCGGCCATCCTTTTGCATGACCCGGCATTTTTCCAAATAGTAGATGTTCGCGCGTTTTGAATGCAGTATGGCTTTTAAATCAGTTAATTGTTCCATAATCCTACGGTAGTTGATCTTTCTTGAACCAATGCAATCGGCATTGTGTCCTTTTATCGTTTTACGGGTAGTGAGGAAAAACGCCGGTATTTTTTAGAGTTACAATGTGCCGGATTCACTGAGCTGTTTTTCACGTTTAGCCAGCTTTTCATCATGCTTGGCTTTTTTTCTTACGCATAACGCGCCTTCGCGCGGGACTGGATTGCCTGCTTGGCTTTGGCAATCAACGCTAAAAGGTCTGGCGTCGCTTGAGTTCTTTGGGTGCGTCCATGTTTTCGGGAAGCGGCGTGTTATCGATTGCTTCAGCCAGTTTCATCAAGGTGTCGATTTCCTGTTTGAATCGGGCTTCAAGCTGAATGGCGTAATTCCAACTCAGGGTTTTATATTTGCCGTCCAGGCTTGCTGTGTCCGGTTTAAGCAGAGGAATTGGGTGGTCATTTTTGTTTTTAATTCAGTGTTGCAATTTTAACATTGTTACACTGTTAAATCCGACAGGCTCCTAGTATTTGCCTTTGTTTTTAAGAGCCAGCGCCGCGCCATGCAGGGCTTTGGCAAAGGTAGGGTGGGCATGGATGATTCTGGTCAAGTCTTCGCTGCTGGCGGAAAACTCCATAGCCAGTACGGCTTCAGCAATCATTTCGGAGGCTTGTGCGCCAATAATATGAATACCGAGCAGGGCATCGGTTTCAGCATGCGCGATAATTTTAACCAGGCCGTCTGTTTGGCCTGAAGCTTGAGCGCGGGCAGTGGCTTTTAACGGAAAGGTGCCGACTTTGATCGATTCTCCCATTCCTCTTAACGCTTGTTCGGTTTGGCCTACCCAGGCAATTTCAGGGTCGGTAAAAACCACGCTGGGCAGCAGGCCGTAGTTGACCGGGTTGTGAAGACCGGCAATTTGTTCGGCGACAAACAGGCCTTCTTCTATGCCTTTATGGGCAATCATAGGGCCGAGCAAGGTCAGGTCGCCTATCGCATAAACGCCGGGCAAGGTGGTGCGGCAGTTTTCATCGACATGAACATAACCGTTTTCATCGAGCAACAAGTCGGCTTCCGCTGCGGCGAGATTTTCAGTGTTGGGTTTTCGACCGGATGAGACAATCAGTTTGTCGACACGCAGGGCATGAGTGCCTTCACTATCCTGATATTCTACAGTGACTTTTTTACCGCTCTTTTTGGCGGAAATAACCCGTGTGCCCAAGCGCAGTTCAAGTCCTTGCTTGCTGTAAATACGATAGGCTTCTCGCGAAATTTTCTGATCGGCGATGCTTAAGAATGACTCTTGCGCCTCCAGCAGAATGGTTTCAGCGCCGAGTCTGTTCCAAATGCCTGCCAATTCGAGACCTATAATGCCGGCGCCGATAATAGCCAATCTTTTGGGCACTGCATCGAGATTCAAAGCCATACTGGTATCAATAATAAACTCGTTATCTATCGGTGCGCAGGGCAAATCGATGGGAGAAGAGCCTGTGGCCAGAATAATATGCTTAGCTTCGATGACCGATACAGCCGAATGGTCGGCCGGCGTGATTTCCACCAGCCGCTCATTGAGCAGCTTAGCCTCTGCTTGAATGCAGGTAACTTTATGATGAGCAAACGCGTCAGCGATTTGTTGGCTGAGTGCGCCGATAATATTGTTTTTCCGCTGCATCATCTGCGCAATATCCACGGAAACAGTTTCGACCTGAATGCCGTGTTCTTTCAGGTTTTCAGAAATCGACTGATAAATCTTTGCCGATTCCAGCAGAGCGATAGATGCGACGCATCCGGCGTTGAGATAAGTGCCGCCCAGACTGCTCCGGCCTTTTTTGTCTTGCCAGTTGTCGATGCAGGCGGTTTTTAAGCCTAGCTGGGCGCATCGGATGGCGCTGGAATAGCCTGCCGGGCCTGCACCGATGACAATTACGTCAAACGACAGCATGGATGCCGGGGGCGGGCTGGGAACAATTGCCGATTTTGCCGGTTTCTTTGCCATTATCTTATATGTTAAGCAACAGGTGAGCGGGCGCTTCCAGGCATTCCTTGATCGTAACCAGAAACTGCACGGCTTCGCGGCCGTCAACCAGTCGATGATCGTAGGACAAAGCCAGATACATGATCGGCCTGATTACGATCTGTCCGTTTTCAACCACCGGCCTCTCTTTGATGGCGTGCATGCCCAAGATAGCGCATTGCGGCGGATTGAGTATCGGTGTGGACAGCATAGAGCCGAAGATGCCGCCGTTGGTAATGGTGAAAGTGCCGCCTTTTAAATCATCGTAAGTCAAGGTGCCGGATCGGGTTTTAGCGCCGAAATCGACGATGCTCTGTTCAATGCCGGCAAAGTCGAGTTGATCCGCATCGCGAAGTACCGGCACGATCAGGCCGCGCTCGGTGCTGACCGCTATGCCTATGTCATAGTAACCGTGATAAATAATATCGTTGTCGTCAATGGAGGCGTTAATGGCCGGAAAGCGTTTTAAAGCTTCAATGGAAGCCTTGACGAAAAACGACATAAAGCCCAGCTTGACGTGGTGCTTTTTTTCAAAGCGTTCTTTGTACTGGTTGCGAAGATCGATCACGTTCTGCATGTTGACTTCATTAAACGTGGTCAGCATCGCCGCATTTTGCTGGGCTTGCAGCAGGCGCTCGGCAACTTTGGCTCTGAGCCGGGTCATGGGCACCCGCTGTTCCGGACGGAGATTCGAAACGCCGCGGCTTTCGGTTTCTCCCTTTGACACGGCAGGAGAGGGAGCAAGTTTTTCGGGTTCTTTCGGAGCTTCCGGCTGGGCTTTATCGGCCGGGACTATCAACTGAGCTTCTTGCAGGGTTTTTTTATGCAAATAATCCAAGACGTCGGTTTTGGTAAGGCGTCCGTCTTTTCCGGAACCCTTGATAGCGGAAGGGTCCAGCGCATTTTCTGCAACTAACCGGCGCACCGAAGGGCTTAGCGGGATGTTCGATTCTTCCTCTTCCTCAGGCTCGGGGCTGAGCGGCGCGGTTTTTTGGCCTTCTGCTACAGTTTGAGGCTCCAACAAAGCCAGTATCTCGCCGCCGACTACAACGGCACCGTCTTCCTTGAGTATTTTGCCAAGAATGCCGGACTCCGGCGCCGGGACTTCAAGCACCACTTTGTCCGTTTCAAGATCGACAAGGTTTTCATTCTTGAGAACCGTATCGCCGGGTTTTTTATGCCAGGCGATCAGTGTCGCATCGGAAACGGATTCGGGTAGATTGGGAACTAGGACTTCAATGCTCATGTTATTTTCCTGAAAGTTTGCCGTAAAGTGCCGATTGAACGACTGCTTTTTGTTGTTCTATATGGACTCGGAAATTACCGACAGCCGGTGCTGCCGATGCCTCGCGTCCGGCATAAGCCATGCTGATACTGGAGCCGATATTATCGTTAAAATGATGTCTCGATTGATACCAGGCGCCTTGGTTTTGGGGCTCTTCCTGACACCAGATGAATTCTTTGAGCTGCGGGTATTTTCCGACTTCCGCCTTAAATAATTCTTCGGGAAAAGGATAGAGCTGCTCGATACGGGCGATGGCGACATGCTTGAGGTCGTCCTGACGCCGTGCTTCCAACAGATCGTAATAAACTTTGCCGGCACACATGACAAGCCGCGTCACTTTCTTGGGATTGATGTCGTCCTGCTCACCAATGACGGGCAGGAATTGACCTTCAGTCAGGTCTTCCAGCGTAGAAACCGCAAGTTTATGACGCAGTAAGCTCTTGGGGCTCATAATAATCAACGGCTTCCGGTACGGCCGCAGCATCTGGCGGCGCAACAGGTGAAATATTTGCGCCGGCGTGGTCGGGCTGCAAACCTGCATATTATGTTCGGCGCACAGTTGCAGATAGCGTTCCAGACGGGCGGAAGAATGTTCAGGCCCCTGGCCTTCAAAACCGTGCGGAAGCAGCATGACCAGATTGCACATGCGGCCCCATTTGGTTTCGCCGGAACTGATGAATTGGTCGATAACCACTTGCGCGCCATTGGCAAAATCGCCAAATTGCGCTTCCCATATGACCAGGGAATTCGGCATCGTCGTGCTGTAGCCGTATTCGAAACCCAAAACACCTGCTTCGGAGAGCAAAGAGTCGAATATCTGGGCATTGCCCTGATCTTGGTCCAAATGTTTAAGCGGCGTATAAGTTTTATTATGCAGTTGATTATGCAGAACGGCATGGCGGTGGACAAAGGTGCCGCGACCGACATCCTGGCCGGTCAGGCGAATATTGAACTTTTCCATTAACAGCGTCGCGTAAGCCATGTTTTCGGCAAAACCCCAATCCAAGGGCATAGCACCGGCCGCCATTTTACGGCGGTTGTCCATGACCTTAACGACTCTTGGGTGCATTTCAAAACCGGTCGGCAGTCGTTGCATTCTATCGTTGCAAAAGCGCAGCCGGTCAATAGAAACCGAGGTCTTGCAGGGTGCTTTCCAGCTCGTGCCTAGAAATTTGTTCCATTGATTGGTGTACTGGTAGGGACCATCGGATAGAATAGGCCGGGAAACAACTTCACCGGCTTCCAGCAAATTCTGATAATTTTGTTCCAACTCGGCCGCTTGTTTATCAGTGACCAGACCGTCTTTAATGAGTTTATCTGCGTAGAGTTTACGAGTCGTCTTTAGTTTGCGGATTTTTTTGTACATCAACGGCTGGGTCGCTGAAGGTTCGTCTGCTTCATTATGGCCCAGCCTGCGATAGCAAATAAGGTCGATGACCACATCTTTATTAAAGGTCATCCGGTAATCGATCGCCAGTTTGGTGACAAAGATAACGGCTTCGGGATCGTCGCCATTAACATGGAAAACCGGCGCCTGAATCATGCTGGCCACATCGGTGCAATACAGCGTCGAGCGCGCATCTTTGGGATTGCTGGTGGTAAAGCCGATTTGATTGTTGATCACAATATGCACAGTGCCGCCGGTGGTAAAAGCGCGGGTTTGCGACATATTCAAAGTTTCCATGACAATGCCTTGTCCGGAAAACGCCGCATCACCGTGGATTAAAATCGGGATGACCGTGTTTTTGCCGTTTTTACCGGCCCGATCCTGACGAGCTTTGACCGAACCTTCGACAACCGGGTTGATAATCTCCAAATGTGACGGGTTGAATGCCAGCGTGATATGCACAGGGCCGCCGGGTGAACTAATATCGGATGAAAAGCCCATGTGATATTTTACGTCGCCGGTGCTGACACCCGGTGACAGCGGCGAAGTGCCGGCAAATTCATTAAACAAGCTGGCAGGACTCTTGCCGAGAATGTTAACCAGTACATTTAATCGGCCTCGGTGCGCCATACCGATCACAATTTCCTGAACGCCTTTGGTACCGAATCCCTGAATTAACTCGTCCAGAATCGGAATCAGCGATTCACCGCCTTCCAGAGAAAATCGTTTTTGGCCGACGAAACGGGTGTGCAAATAGTTCTCTATGCCCTCAGCCGCAGTCAGTAATTTCAGCAGCCAGTATTTCTTATCCGGTTCCGGTTCCAAGTTGTGCTTGGAGCTTTCCAGGCGGTTAATTATCCAGCGCCTGATTTGAGTATCGACTATATGCATGTATTCAGAGCCGATACTGCCGCAGTAAATTTCCTGCAAATTGGCGATAATATCGCGTAGAGGCAGACGCTCGGTTCCATAAAGCGCACCGGTATCGAACAGGGTGTCCATATCGGGCTCGGAAAGACCGTAATAAGCAGGATCCATATCGGGAGGAGGGGGCAAGGTTTTGCCCAATGGGTTATTGGCGGCAATCTGATGGCCGCGCACCCGGTAATGATTAATAAGCCGGGCAACAGCCGACTGTTTTTTTACGCTTTCTTCGGTAAAACCTTGTAACTTTGCCAATCTACCTTGGGATTTAAGCGCAAGTTGTGCAAAGCGTTCTACGACAGGGCTATGAGGCGTCTCAAAATCTGAGCCTTCGTGGATTTCACTGAATTTTTTTTGCCAGCTGGATTCGACAGAGTCAGGGTCTTCCAGGAACCGTTCATATAAGTTTTCAACAAAGCTGGCGTTGCTACCATAGAGAGAAGAAGAATCTTGAAAAAGTTTAAGCAGCTTACTCATCATGAATGTCCAATTTATTCTGCAAGGATTTTGTCTTTATCCGCACTCTTAAGTAGCATAGTACCAAGATTTAACGCATTCGCTGACTAAAATATGCGATGCTGAGCCAGTAAAGACAACCAATTGTTTTCACCCTAAAGTATGGTCTATAGGATTTTATGACAGACAAACGAAATATTGTAATTAAAGTTAAATATCCGGTATCCGGAAAAGAGACAGAGAACTTTACGCCTAAGATGGTCACAGAATGGAATATTAAAAGAATATCGCTTGCTGCCGGTGCGCTGGTTTTCGTTTTAGTTGGGCTGGTTTATTTTATTAGTAAAGATCCGCAAGAAAACAATTCCGATAACGCGGAACTTGTAAATAAGTCCGGACAAGAAATAGCAATCCCACCGATTGAGATTAAAGAGCCGGAGATAAAAAAACAGGATATATCCAAGCAGATAGTCGCTAAAGCTAACACTAAAATTAAGCCGGTGAACGGACCCACTAAGCGAAATAAACCAACTTCAAATACTGCGATTAAACAAGTAGAGAAGATAGAATCTTCTAAGAAAATTATTAAAGATCATAAGTATTCCAAGGTTAGCCATAATGTGACCAGGGCAGTGCTAACTTACGGTATTAGCAATAAAGAACCTACAGGTGAAATAGCGAAAGCTGTGAACGTTGGCGGAAAAAATCCGACATGGGTTTATTACTTTACTGAATTAAAATCAATGAATGGCAGCAAGGTTTACCACGAATGGTTGAAAAACGGTGTACTTGATTCCAAGCGGGAGTTAATTATATCGGGTGATGCTTGGCGGACATCAAGTCGCAAGTTACTGGCCGACTCTGAAAAAGGTAACTGGACAGTGAGGTTAATCGATGAGCAGGGCCAATTATTAAATGAAAAGTCTTTTAAGGTTGATTAACGCTATACGTTATATATCTAATATATTTATAATTCGGTTAATGATATAGTTAATATATCTTTTCTTATTTTAGGGACTAAAAATGACCGATTATCAAAATCTTTCTGAAAGCGAACTACAGGCTGTTATTGAAAATGCAGAAAGAGCATTAAAAAATAAACAGGCTAATAAACGCAGAGAAGTTATAGCGCAGATTAAAGAATTGGCAGCATCTATTGATGTCGCTGTAGAAATCCATGAACCTGAGAAGGCGTCTACTCGCAAAGGCTCAAAGGTTGCTATTAAGTATCGTCATCCTGATGATCTTAACAAAACCTGGACGGGGCGCGGAGTGGCGCCAAAATGGATGCAGGAATTGCTGAGCGCGGGGCATGATCGCTCCGAGTTTGAAGTGTAGCACGGCGTATATTGAACAATAGATACGATGAAACGCATCGGGCGTTTCATCGTATCCGTAAAAAACTCCATTCGTCAGACGCTGTCAGTAATCCATAAAATCCTATCCGCTACAGCATCTAAACTGATTCAAAAACACCGCTAATTACTGCCCGGATTCCGTAACGGTAACCGATTAGTTTGGGCTATGAATTTATCGTCCATTCCACACAAAAAACCGAACAAATCCGCCATCATACCTGCAATTATTCTTGTTCTCCGGACGCGCTTGTCAGAATTTATACATCATGATGAGCTTGAGATAAGTGCGGTACCGTACAGACAGTAACATACTGCCGGACATACTCTTTATTCAACAATATTGACCTCTATATAGAGCACCTATTTTTGAGTGGATGTCATTATTTGTCCAATAGTCTCCACCTCTTATCCATAGATCTAATTGATAAGAAGAAAAACGATTAAGTGACTTACGGGTTGGCAGAAACGATACTGGTTTGCTTTATGTGTCAGTTAAAGCGGGTTTTACGTATCCGATTTTATAAGGCGAGGGTAAATTAATGAGCTTACTTAAAATAATCGTCACCTTATTGCTGTCGCCCTTTGTTATCTTGTTATCCAAAATAAAAAATGCTTTGTCCGTCCGGATGCAAGCAAGAGAGTCAGTGAATGCAAACTAATCTTTTAAAGTCGTTTGCTTTTATGGAATTGTCTGCCTTGGCCGTACTGGCTTTGCTGTCGTTTTGTTATGCCGAAATTGCAGGCGTTTTCTCGCGACATATGATTATCCATATTGCGCTGATGACCGTTGCAGCACCGGTTTTGGCAAGCCTGCTTCTACAGAGGCGAAATTTGTCCACTCAACCCGCGAGTGTTTCAACACTGGTTGCGGCCATCTCCGTACAAGCGGCTTTATTGTTTGCATGGCATTCGCCGCCTGGCATCGGTCTGGTAATGAACGGCCATGCTAGCGCCTTGTTCATGCAGACAACTCTACTTTTCTCAGCCATGTGGTTTTGGCTCGCCGTATTCAATCAGACCGGCAAATATTTGTGGCGTGGAGTTCTTGCGCTGTTGTTGACCGGCAAGCTGTTCTGTTTGATTGCCGTATTGCTGATATTTGCGCCGCGCGTGCTTTACGGCACGACGGTCGCCATTATGCCTATGGCTATTGAGCTCGCCGACCAGCAGTTGGCCGGACTGCTGATGGTTACTATTTGCCCGATCACTTATGTGCTCGCCGCGGTTGTGCTGATTTCTCGTTGGTTTCAATCGCTGTCCGATTCACAAAGTAATATCTCTCCCTCGGCGGTTGCAGCGGAAAACAGCTGATGGCAAAGCCGGTCAGAAGACGTTTGCGTAAACTTCTGCCGTGGGGGCTTGGGCTTTTTATCGGGGGCGTTGTGGTTGTCCTTGTGATTGCCTATTCCGGCATTTTCAACATCGCGGCCAGTGCGGGGCATCCGGCTTGGATGGAGTGGCTTTTAACGCTGGGTAAGGAGCGCTCGGTCATCGTCAACAGCAAGCCTGTTGACGTGCCTGAGCTGAATTTTGTCGAGCTGGTGCCGCTTGGCGCCGCGCACTTTCAGGGAGGGTGCGCCACTTGCCACAGAATGCCGGGACAAGTGCTCAACCCCGTCTATGATCAGATGCTGCCTCCGCCTCCGGACTTGAAAATCCATGCACCCATGTGGACGCTCGAACAATTGTTTTGGATTGTGCGTCATGGCATTCAATTCACCGGCATGCCGTCCTGGAGCGGCCAGGACCGCGATGACGAAGTTTGGGCGGTGGTTGCATTTTTGGAGGCGTTGCCGTCTATGAATGCAGCGGATTACCTGAAGTATGCGAGCGGCAATAGCAAAAGCAGCATTGCCGCTAAAAACTATCCAGCTAGTCGGTTAGCTGGTGAAGGCAGGCCCAAGGTTAATCATAGCGCATGTGATCGCTGCCACGACACCGGCAATGCGCCGCCGACAAGTCCCTACGTGCCCCGTCTTGGCGGCCAGGATGCAGCTTATTCGAAAAGGGCATTGCACGAATATCACAGCGATTTGCGACAAAGCGGCTTTATGGAGCCTATTGCCGTCGAACTTGATGATGAGCATATTAATAGCTTGGCGGACTATTACGCATCGCTAAAAGGTTCTGTTGGTAAAACCGCCGAAAGCGTATCTTCGAAAGGAACCGATCCGGGTCGCCAATTGGCGGAGCATGGCGATCTATTGCGCAAGATTCCGGCTTGCCTGTCGTGCCACGGCAGCAGTAAACGTCCGGACTATCCCCGCTTGACCGGCCAATCCGAACAATATATCCGGCAGCAATTGCAGGTTTTCCAACGAGGAATACGCGCAAAAACACCACACGGAGCGATTATGACCACTATCGCAAAGCGTTTGAACGAGCAACAGGTCGAAGCCGTGGCTGCATTCTTTGCAAGTCGATTAGCGGCAGAAAGTACCGATCGCAACGCAGCAGAGGGTTTGCGGTGATGAAATATATGGGACAGATGCTGTGCATTATGACGTTAGTGATCATAGCAGGCTGTGATAGCCGGCAATCGGCATTTGCCGGCCTAGGACCGGTTTCATCGCGAATTACGCTGTTGATCTGGATCATGTTTATCGGAGCTGCATTAATAACGCTTTTAATATGCGCGCTGATGATGATTTCAATATCAGGGCCTGCCGGTTGGCGTCAAAAATTGACCAGTAAAAAAAGTATTGTGCTGGGAGGAATTGTGTTTCCGACCGTTACTCTGACCGTTCTTTTGATTTACGGTTTTTGGGTTTTGAAAGCCGGTGAAACGTTGACGCAGGCCGAAAACCCAGTACGTATCTCGGTGGTCGGCGAGCAATGGTGGTGGCGGGTTATCTATCGGCATGACGATGGCCGGACTACGGAAAGCGCCAATGAACTGCGAATTCCTACAGGACGGCCGATTGAAATCGAGTTAACGACGGCAGATGTGATTCACAGCTTCTGGATACCGGCTTATGCAGGCAAGGTCGACATGATTCCAGGTCGCACCAATGTTCTGCATTTTATTGCCGATAAGCCGGGCATTGTCAGCGGTCAATGCGCGGAATATTGCGGCGGCGCGCACGCGCTGATGTCGTTTTATACTGTGGCGATGACGCCTTCGGACTATGAAGCCTGGCTCGTCAAGGAGCGGGCGAACGCGAGACCTGCACCGGATAGACAAGGCGAACAGGTCTTTTTATCCAGTGGATGTGGGGGCTGCCATACGGTTCGAGGTACTCCGGCGAACGGAAAAATAGGGCCGGATTTAACTCATGTCGGCGGCAGGCAGTCGCTCGGCGCGGGCATTCTGCCAAACACGACTGAAAGCTTTACCAAATGGATTACTCAGCACAAAACCATTAAGCCGGAAAATTTGATGCCGCCGTTCAATATTTTTTCTGAAAGCGAGCTGCAGTCCTTATCGGCTTATCTAAACAGCCTGGAGTAATCGCAATGTTTAATGTTGATGAGCACAGGCGGCAATTAGTTCAATAAGGGGGCGTTAGTGACAACCATAACTGAAGAAAAAACGGCGCTACCGAACACCTTACCGCGCCCCGAAGGTGAAGAGGAACAACTGCTGCGCATTTGGTATGCGCCGACCGGGTGGAGATGGTTCACGGCAGTCAACAACACAACGGTGGGCTTGCTTTATCTTGGCGCCGCCTTTGTTTTTTTTGTTCTCGCCGGTTTGGTCGCTTTAGTGATGCGCACGCAATTGGCCGTACCGGAGAATCATCTGGTCAGCCAGGATTTATACAACCAGCTTTTTACCGTGCACGGCACCACGATGATGTTTCTGTTTGCGGTGCCGGCTATGGAAGCATTGGGCGTGTTACTGCTGCCGCAAATGCTGGCAGCTAGGGATTTACCATTCCCGAGATTGAGTGCGTTTGCCATCTGGGCTTATATCATTGGCGGTGGGGTATTTTTCAGCACCATTTTCTATGACCTGGCGCCCAAAGGCGGCTGGTTTATGTATCCTCCTTTGACATTGACGGAATATTCTCCAGGCGATAACGCAGATTTCTGGCTGCTGGGCATCGGTTTTATTGAAATCTCGGCCATCGCCGGAGCGATTGAGATTATTGTCGGCATTTTGCGGACCCGGCCGCCCGGCATGTCGCTCGATAAGCTGCCTATTTTCGCTTGGTCCATGCTGGTGTTCGCAGGCATGATCGTGGTCGCGTTCCCGGCGGTGATTCTGGCAACGATGTATTTGGAGATCGAGCGCTCTTTCGGCTGGCCGTTTTTTACTGCCGCTGGCGGTGGCGACCCTCTGTTATGGCAACATCTGTTCTGGTTTTTCGGTCATCCGGAAGTGTACATTATTTTCCTGCCTGCGGCCGGGCTGGTGTCGATGATCGTGCCGACGATGGCCCGGACGCCTCTGGTCGGTTACAAGCTGATCGTCGTTGCTTTGATTGCGACCGGTTTTTTCAGTTTCGGCTTGTGGGTGCATCATATGTTCGCGACCGGCATTCCCGCTCTCAGTCTGGCCTTTTTTTCCGCGACCAGCATGGCCGTGGCGGTGCCGTCCGGCATTCAGGTTTTTGCCTGGATCGCTACCATTGCCTCGGCCAAAGGCCGGTTTCAGTTGAATACGCCTTCGCTGTTCGTGCTCGGTATGCTGTTTATTTTTACCGTCGGCGGGCTGACCGGGGTGATGGTCGCGATGGTGCCGTTCGATTGGCAGGCACACGATACCCATTTTATCGTCGCCCATCTGCATTATGTCTTGGTCGGCGGCATGGTGTTTCCGCTGTTTGCGACTTTTTATTATTGGGCGCCGATGGTCAGTACGCGTATGCTGTCCGAGCGGCTCGGGAAATGGTGTTTCTGGCTGATGTTTATCGGCTTTAATCTGACTTTTCTGCATATGCATATTACCGGGCTGATCGGCATGCCGCGCCGTGTATGGACGTATTCGGAAGCGTCAGGGTGGGGGACGTATAATTTCGTCTCAACGGTGGGCGCTTATATTATCGGCGCCGGAGTACTGGTTTTTATCATCGATTTGATACGCAATTTCCGTGTCGGGCAGCACGGTATGAGTAATCCCTGGCAAGCCGGAACCCTGGAATGGCTACCTACGGATGTGTATTCCACTCGCTCCATTCCCCATGTGACCAGTCGCGAGCCGCTGTGGGACCAACCCCATCTGGCTGAGCAGGTCGAGTCGGGGCAACATTATTTGCCCAATGCGCCTACCGGCGGACGGGAGACCATTGTTACTTCGCCCATTGAAGCCAAACCGCAATATGTCATTCAAATGCTGGGCCCAGGCTGGATGCATTTTTTTGCCGCTGTTTTTACTGCGGCGTGTTTTCTTTTGCTGACTATCAAGGTGGTTGTGCCTGCGCTGGTTTGTGGGGTGCTGGCTATTGTCTGCTTCCTGATCTGGGCGTGGGAGTTGGATAAAGGTCCAGCCAAGGGCCCGATCGAGATCGGAGCCGGGTTTAAGCTTCCGGTTTATGTGACCGGCCCGGTCGGTCATGGCTGGTGGGCAATGGTTATCCTGATGCTCGTTGCCGGATCGTTGTATTTTGCCTATTTGTTTTCTTATCTTTACACCTGGACAGTCTCGCCCGGAGTATGGCCCTCGGATGTGGCGAGCCTGCCCCGATTGCAGTGGCCGACCGTTAGCGCATTATTGTTTATTGCCGGCGCTGCATTTTTTGCTGTGGCAAAGGGAACGCTGCCGGAACCGGGTGAAAAGAGTTTATTGACGCCGCTGCTAGTATTGCTCGGCGGGCTATTGAGCGTATTTGCAGTGTACCTGGAAATCTGGTGTCAATGGCAGACGGGGCTCCGTCCCACAGAATCAAGCTATGGAGCATTAGTGTATATGGCCGGTGTTTTAGACGGCGAACTGGTTTTTGCGGTGCTGATGATGTCGCTGTTTGTTATCGGTCGGCATTTTACCGGCAAGCTGGACCGTGTGCGCTTTGCCAGTCTGGAAAATACTATATTGCTCATTTATTACACCGTGGCTCAAGCACTTATCGGCCTTCTTTTAATTCACGGCTTTCCGAGAGTGATTTGATTATGGCGACTTCAAAGCCAGATTTTTCTGAAAAATTTATCGGCATCGCGCTACTTACTCTAGCCGGTCCTTTCATTTGGGTATTGCATTTTGCCGTCGTATACGGAGTTCAGCATTTTGCCTGCGTCACGCTCAAAGATAGCGCCGATTTTTGGGTGGACGTATCAATTATTGCGGTAACGGTTGCGGCGCTGCTGGCGTTATTATTTTTAACCCTCAAACCTGATGTATTGCAACGTCTGGATAGAAATCAGCCGAGACCGGAAAAAATAAAAGTATTTTTCTCTGTGATGATGCGTTTGCTGGCATTTTTATCTTTTTTTGCCGTTTTATGGTCTGGAATCGCTTTGTTTTTTCTGCCTGCATGCGGTTCAGTTGCATGAAACTGAAAATGACTTGATTTACAAACATAAAAAATAGACGCCAAGGAAATATTTCAAGTTGTAAATCGTCATGCTGGCTTTTTAAATACTCCTCCTCTCCCTGTTAATCCTTATGGTGTGCCATAGCGCTTCCGTAGGTAAGACGTCCGCTTTTTTATTTTTCCTGCCTATAAAAACACCCATTTAAAATTACGGAAATCACATAAGTTATTATGATATAGTTATCTTAATGAGAATGATTGTTGATAACTTTTGACTCGGTTGATTTTTTAATGCATTTTATTTCGATGGTCAATTTATGACAGTAAGCTTGAAAAATTTGGCTGCGGGCGATTTCGGAAAGATCGTCGGCTTTGAACAGTCGGGCAAGGCTTATCGAAAACGTTTGTTGGCTATGGGCTTAACGCCGGGCACTGAGTTTAGCGTGACCCGTTTTGCCCCGATGGGAGATCCGGTTGAAATTAAATTGCGCGGATTTTCATTAACCCTGCGTAAGGATGAAGCGGCAGTATTGTTGATAGAGAAACTCTGATGAAAACTGACTTTACAGTTGGCGTTGTCGGCAATCCCAATTGCGGCAAGACGACATTGTTTAATGCGCTGACCGGCGCCAAACAACATGTCGGTAATTGGCCCGGCGTTACGGTCGAGAAAAAAACCGGTGAATACAGCTTCGATCATAAACGGATAGAATTGGTT
>Ga0208628_1000364_pt1 | contig 23946 bp, 22 predicted proteins | sample LakWasMet16_LOW5_2_FD_183864 | JGI IMG/M metagenome (GOLD analysis project Ga0208628, IMG submission 183864) | Freshwater sediment methanotrophic microbial communities from Lake Washington under simulated oxygen tension - Sediment Metagenome... | ecosystem: Environmental > Aquatic > Freshwater >... | reverse complement strand
CGAAACCAAAATCGTATTGGTGAAAGAGCCGGCCGCACGCTGGCCATGGCTGGTGCTGACGGCCTGCATCGTTTTTTTTCTGGGCTGGTGGTATAGCAACAAACGCACTGCGCATCTGGTGAACGAAACCGAACGCCTTGCCCGCAACCAGCGTCAATTGAAATCGGCCCACCAACACCTGAAGCAACACTCGGAACAATTGCGCGAGCTTTCGATACATGATCCGCTGACCGGCACATTGAATCGACAGGCGTTCTCACAGGATTTAAGGAAGTCACTGGATCATCTGGCGAAATTCAGCCGCACCATGAATCTGATCGTATTCGACCTCGATCACTTCAAATCGATCAACGACAAGCAGGGACACCTGGCCGGCGACAACGCATTGAAGCTCGTGGTCGGCATCGTGCGCCAGCATCTGGTCAGTGAAGATTTGTTCTCGCGCTTCGGTGGTGACGAGTTCGTTATCGCCTGTGCCGACCAGCCTATCCAGGCGACCTATGCCTTGGCCGAAAAAATACGCAAGAGTGTCGAACAAGAAGCCAACGCTGCCCAGCCCGCATTGACCGGCCTGAGCCTGAGCATGGGAATTTCACAATCGAATCCGGAAATGGGCTACGAAGCCGACAGTCTGTTCGAACGTGCCGACAAGGCGCTTTATGCCGCCAAGCACAGAGGGCGCAATCAGGTCATCGTCTGCGACGAAAGTCTGCCGGAACTGCCGGACAGCGAATCCACCCGACGCCATCTTTGATCTTTTACGTAGCAAGATTTTACATGGCGGGTCGATTAAAACATTGGCCTTGCCTATCCCATGGGTTAGTCTGGCTTATCTGCGTCGTTTTACGCGAAACCCTCATGCTCTCAGGGGATGTGCATGCTAGTCCGGTTTTTTTGCGCCCTTGTTTTATTCACATCGCCCATCACACATTCTGCAGAAACGTCCAATAAGGGCGTCGCCATCGATATCGAAAGTATCGGCAGACCGCCCATCGATTTATTCAGCGTGGGCGACGGCCTTCCCGATCTGACGGCGGTTTCGGTTTCCGCATCTCCCGATGGCCATGTTTGGGTAGGTACCATGCGCGGCCTGGCCCGTTTCAATGGTTTGCGATTTGTCAGCAGTGATTTACCGGGGCCCGGCAATTCAAAAATGATCACTGCGGTATTGGCACTTGGAAAAAACGAGGTTTGGGCGGCGCGCGCCAATGATGGCGTGTTTAGCTGGAATGGCCAGCAATGGCGACATTATGAATCCGGAAAAGATTTTCCCGGTACCGATGTAAGACGTTTCCGTGTTTTCAATTCGCCACAGGGTCGCCGACTATTCGCATCGACCGACTCGGGTGTGGTGGCCGAATTCGATGGCAGCAAATGGCTTGCCAGAAAACTGCCTGCCGAATTGATCAACCAACAGATTTTCGATGTGCTGCTACTGCCGGCAAAGAATGTCGATGAAGAAATACTTTATCTGGCGACATACGGTGCGGGTCTGTATCAATGCATCGGAAAATCGGCCTGCACCGTAGTTTCCATTTCAGGCGAGCCGCGTTTTTTTGAAATCAGCAGCCTGCGCAGCGTGCTTGAACCCGATGGCAGCAGCACCCTCTGGGCCGGCAGTTATGCCGGAGGCGTAGCCCGTTTGCAGCAAGGTGTCTGGACGCGATTCACCGAAGAATCCGGCGCATTGACTGGCAACTACGTGCACGACCTGGAAGTCATTCCATTGGCCAGTGGCAACAATGAAGTCTGGGTGGGAACACGCAATGGGGTATCGCGCTACCGGAACGGACAATGGTTGAGGTACGACAACAAAGACCCGCTAAATAATCGTCGCATTCGTTCGCTCTCCATTGCCCACAATGCCCAAGGTCAGCCCCAGTTATGGGCAGGCACCGATGAAGGCGTTGCGCGCATACATTTGCGCGGCGATTTGCGAACCGTAAGCCGTATCAGCAATAACGCGAACGGCGTGTGGGCGGTTAAATTCGAGCATGATCCGGACGATCAGGAAAGACTCTGGCTTGGCAGTGACGGCGACGGACTGCATCTGTTCGAAAACGGCGTCTGGAAAAAATTCGGCATCGAGTCAGGGTTGCCGGCATCGATCGTTCGCAGCCTTGCCCGCTCGCCCGGTGGTCCTTTGTGGGTCGGTTTGTGGAACGGGCAAATTGCGTTGCAGGACGGCAATAAATTCCGCGAATTGGCGACGCCATGGCCGAAGGAAGAACGCGAAGCGGTTTCCACGATGTATGCCATGAATAACGGCAACGTTTGGGTAGGCTTGCGCCGGAACGGCCTTGCCTTTTACGACGGGAAACAATGGCAATGGTACGAGTCGGGAAAAAACAAGGCACCCGAACGCATCATGAGCATCATCAATACGGGCACCGAAGAAATTCCGGTGCTTTGGATCAGCAGCTTTACCGGCGGACTCACCCGTTTCAGCGCCGGCCAATGGAAAACGTTTACCACCGCCAATAGTGAAATCCCCGACAACGAATTGGCGATGGCGCATTTATATCCCGACAAACAAGGCAAACCGGTGTTGTGGATTGGCACTCGTTATCACGGCCTGATCCGTGTCGATATCAGCGATGCGGACAAACCACGATTGGTGACCGAACCGCAATTGCCGGAACCTCCGCATCACTTCGTCTACGGCGCGATAAAAAACGATCGCGGCGATCTGGTTCTGTGCAGTGATTATGGCGCCGCTTACTGGCGGCTGGAAAAAAACGGGAAGTACCGCGCCATTGATTACCACCGCGCCAATGGCATGCCACATGACGAATGCAATAGTGGCGCGCTGAGTTTCGACTCGCATGGCCGCGCGTGGCTCGGCACGATCGGCGGCGCTGCCGTCCATGTAAATACCAATGCCGGCGAAATGAAACCGGCACGACTTTATGTGGAACGCGTGCGGGTGAATTCGCTTGAAATGAATTTGCCCGATGCAAAATCGATCACGCTCGAAAATGCGGATTCAAAAATCGATCTGGAATTTGCCCTGCTTACCGGTGAGCGCGAGTCGGAATCGCTTTATCGCATGCAATTGATAGGCCTGGAAGAAAAACCCGGTGAATGGCAGCAAAGCAATCAGCGCAGCCTCGGCAATTTGCCGCCCGGCCATTACCGGTTCAAGGTGGAAGCGAAAAACTATGCCGGCATCGAGGCGAGTCCGATCGAAATCGCGATCAGCGTTCCTAATCCGTGGTGGCGTTCCATCTGGGGGCTGTTGCTGATCATCGGCGTCGGCGCCACGGGACTGCTCTTGTTCATTCGATGGCGCGAACGCTCGCTGAGACAGCGCGCCAAAAAACTTTTGCGCCTGGTCAGCGAACGCACCAGCGAACTGGAACGGCGCGGCGTGGAATTGCGCCACATGAATGATGAATTGACGCGACTTTCGTATTTCGATCCATTGACTGATCTCGCCAACCGCCGCCGCCTGCTGGAACGACTGCATACTGCATGGGGCGACGCGCACGGGAAAGGCGAAAGCCTGGCATTTATTTTACTGGACGTCGATGACTTCAAGGCCATCAACGACCACTACGGGCACTTGATCGGCGATGACTATCTGAGGCGCATTGCAAGGATCATCGAAAACGCGCTTTCCAGCAGTGACCATACTGCCGGTCGTTATGGCGGCGAAGAATTCGGCATTGTCGTCACTCATGGCGATGCAGAAAAAGCCGCTGCCATCGCTGAAAAAATATGCAGGCTGGTCGAGTCGGAAAAAATTCCGCACGTAGGCAGCTCGCGCGGCATCGTCACGGTAAGCTTGGGCGTTGCGACCATTCGACCGCATGCAGGAGCGAATGCCGAACTGGTCATCGCCGCCGCCGACGACGCGCTTTATGTCGCGAAACAGAACGGGAAGAATCGCGTCGAGGTTTCCGGAAAATAATGCCCGCGCAAATCCGGCACGGGCAGTAATAATCAATGCGCTCTTTGCATGTAAACTTCTTCGTAGGGTTGTACGACCACCCAGCCCTCGCCGGAAAATTTCAGCTGGATGCTTTCGCCGGAACCTCGGCCGAGCAATGTGCCAAGTGAAATATCGGTAACGAAATCCGGCGTCAATCTTCCCGACCATGCGACGGTCGCATTCGGATCGGTGAATACCGGGCCGGTTTGCGCGCTCACGCGCAAAGTCAGCGGCTCGTAATGCGAAGTAATCGCGACGATGCCATGGCCGCCAAGTCTGACGTTGAATAAACCGCCGGACATCATGCCGGCCATGCGTTTCATCATCGTGATTTCGGATTGGATGCCGTCTTCGAATGCAAGCACATCGTTGCCATTGACGAAAATCGCTTCGCCGTTCAAGCGCAGCAGGGAAATTTTCTTGCCGGCATCGGCGATGTAAACCCGGCCATTGCCTTCCATTTTCATCAGCTGCATGCCTTCGCCGCTCAACGCTTTTTTCAGCAACGTGCCCAAGCCCTGCTCCCGAATGCCCTGGCGTATGAATTTGACCGCGCCCTGGTAAGCCACCATCGAGCCTGCCTTGGCCCAGACGCGTCCGTTCAATCTGACTTCAAGCAAGTGCGAGCTTTCCAACTCGAAATTTTCCCCGCTTAAATCTTTTTGTACGGAAGCATCGAGAAATTCATTTAATGATTTGATGGCCATGATTATTCCTGCGCGGTGAACGATGAGCAGATAATAACGGCTACAAGCGCCCTGTTGGCAATCGGATCTTGGCGCTATATTGAAGTACACACGGCAGACAATTAAGGATTGCGCGATGACACCAAAACACTTCCATGCCTTTTCGAATGACAATGCCGATCGTACCGATTACGACATCGTGCCCGAAAAGCTTATTCGCGGCGAAACACGGCAAAGCACGCTGAACATGTTTTCCGACCCGGGCAGTGAATTCCATTGCGGCATCTGGGAAAGTGCGCCGGCCTTGTGGCGGGTCAGCTACAGCGAGCACGAGTTCTGCCATATCTTGCAGGGTCGTATTCGCATTACCGACGAGGCAGGCAACAGCATTACCGTGGGGCCGGGCGATAATTTCGTCATTTCCGCCGGTTTCAAAGGCACTTGGGAAACGCTGGAACCTGCCAAAAAGATTTACGTTATTTTTGAGCGATTACCTGAAACGGGAAGCTGAGCGCGACAGCGAAGGGGCAAATCCGCTAAACTTCCGCTGTTTGCCTATACCGGAGTAAGTGAAATGAGCCCCTCGCCCCTGAAATACCGTCGCGTTGTGCTGAAACTCTCCGGTGAAGCCCTGATGGGCAATGAAAACTACGGTATCGACCCCGTCGTGATCAATGCGATGGCCAAGGACATCATCGAAGCGCAAAAAGCCGGTGCACAAATCGGCCTGGTGATCGGCGGCGGCAATATTTTCCGCGGCGCGGGACTTGCCGAAAACGGCATGGACCGGGTGACCGGCGACCATATGGGCATGCTGGCCACCGTGATCAACGCATTGGCAATGGCCGATGCGCTCGAAAAACAGGGTGCCTACTCCCGCGTGATGAGTGCCATCAAAATCAATGAAGTCTGCGAGGACTACATCCGCCGCCGGGCGATTCGTCATCTGGAAAAAGGCCGTATCGCGATTTTTGCCGCCGGCACCGGCAATCCGTTCTTCACGACCGACTCCGCAGCAGCCCTGCGCGCGACCGAAATCGGCGCCGATTTATTGCTCAAGGCCACCAAAGTGGACGGCATTTACGATGCCGACCCGAAAAAGAACCCGAATGCCAAGCGTTTTGACAATCTGACCTACGACGAAGTGATTGCCCGCAATTTGCAGGTAATGGATACCGCCGCATTCGCGCTTTGCCGCGACAACCGGGTGCCTCTGCGCATCTACGACATGATGCAGCCCGGTGCCTTGATGCGTATTTTGCGTGGCGAAGAAATCGGTACCCTGGTTCACGCCTAAGTATCCATTCCGGCGGTTTCAGCGGATCCCATCGCCACGGGCCGCCCTGCAGCGGCTATAATCGGCCATCAACACGATTTTAGGTAAGCCCCATGTCCCTGACCGACATTAAAAAAGACGCCCAAATCCGCATGACGAAAAGCGTGGAAGCCCTGCGTCAGGATCTCACCAAATTACGCACCGGCCGTGCAACCACCGCCATTGTCGACCACATCAAAGTGAATTATTACGGTTCCGAAATGCCGCTTTCACAGGTGGCAACCGTTGCCGTTGCCGATGCCCGCTCTCTCGTGATCACGCCTTGGGAAAAACCCATGGTCGCAGCGGTGGAAAAAGCCATTCTGGCTTCCGACCTCGGCCTCACCCCGAATACCGCCGGCCAGATCATTCGCATCAATCTGCCACCGCTGACCGAAGAACGCCGCAAAGCCCTGTCCAAACAGGTGCATGGCGATGGCGAGGATTCCAAAATCGCGATTCGCAATGTCCGTCGCGATGCGATCCAGCACATCAAGGAAATGTTGAAGGAAAAAACCGCGACCGAAGATGAAGTTCGTTCGGCCGAAGACGACATCCAGAAACTGACCGACAAAGCCGTAAAAGACATCGATGATGTCGTGAAAGCCAAAGAGCAAGAATTGATGGCGGTTTAAGGCTTTGCCCACCGCATGAATGATTCCCCGCATAAACTGCCCAAACATCTCGCCGTCATCATGGACGGCAACGGTCGCTGGGCCGAACGTCGTCACCGCCCCCGCAGCCTTGGCCATCGTGCCGGCGCCAAAGCCGTGCGTGTCTGCATGGAATTCTGCATCCGGCAGGGAATCGGCAGCCTGACACTATTCGCGTTTTCCAGCGAGAACTGGAACCGGCCTGCGGAAGAAGTGGGCGCACTGATGAAACTGTTTTTGCATATGCTCGACAGTGAAGTGGAAGAATTGCATCGTCGCGGCGTACGGATCACGTTCATTGGCGAACGCAAGGATTTTTCCGAAATCATCCGCAACAAGATGCTGCGCGCCGAAGATCTGACAAAAAACAACCGGCAATTGAACATGAACATCGCCGCCGGTTACGGCGGCCGTGCGGATATTACGCAAGCCGCGCGATCGCTTGCGCAGGATGTTGCCAACGGAAAAATCAGTCCCCACGACATTGATGAAGCTTTGCTCGGTTCAAGAATGTCCTTGTCGGACCAGGCTGTGCCCGATTTGTTCATACGCACCGGCGGTGATTTGCGCATCAGCAATTTTTTGTTGTGGCAATTGGCTTATACGGAAATGTGGTTTACTGAGACCCTTTGGCCAGATTTGGATGAAATTACTTTGCAACAAGCCATGGATGATTTTGTAAGCAGAGAGCGTCGCTTCGGTTTAACCAGTGCGCAAGTCAAACCGGGAGATGCAGCAGCATGAGCCCGAGAAAAACACGCATTATCGCTGCGCTGCTGATGGCACCCGTTGCCATAGCAGCCGTGTATTACTTGCCGACACCCTATCTTGCCGCAGCGGTGGCTGCCGTCTTGCTGGTAGGGCTCTGGGAATGGTCGGCGCTGGCGGGTCTTACCGAAAAAATTCCACGCTCGCTTTACATTGCCGGCAATGCATTGATGATGCTTGCCCTGGCCTGGGGTAGTGGCCGAGGCCTGTTTGGCCTGAAATTAATCAGTCTTATCGGTGCTGTCTGGTGGCTGTTCGTTTGCCTGTGGTTATGGCGATTCGAATTTGCCAAAGCCGATACTTCCATCAATCGCAGCCTGAAACTATTGGCAGGCAGTTTGTGCGTTATTCCTGCCTGGTGTGCGCTGGCATGGCTGCATGGCAACGGAATGATCGGGCCCCGCTGGGCATTGTTCGCCATTGCCATTGCCTGGGCTGCCGATACCGGTGCCTACTTTGCCGGCGTTCGTTTCGGCAAAACAAAACTGGCACCCCGCATCAGCCCCGGCAAAAGCTGGGAAGGCGTGATCGGCGGCGTTGTCGCGATTTTATTGCTGGCAGTTGCGGCAACTCCATGGTTGGGGCTGTTCTGGTCCGAACTCAGTTGGCTGCTGCTGTTAACCATCGTCACGATGGTGTTTTCGGTGGTCGGTGATTTGTTTGAAAGCCTGATGAAACGCCATTCGGGCTACAAGGATTCCAGCGATCTGATTCCTGGCCATGGTGGTTTGATGGATCGTCTGGATAGTTTGCTGGCGGTATTGCCGATTTTCGTTATTGGCAAATCATGGCTGGATCTATAAAAAATATTGCCCTGCTGGGTGCGACCGGCTCGATTGGATTATCGACTCTGGACGTGATTGCACGCCATCCGGACAAATACCGTGCGGCCGCACTAAGTGCAAACTCGAAAGTCGATGACTTATTGAATCTGTGCGCCAGATTCAAACCCGATGTCGCCGTCATCTCCGATCCCGACGCCTACTCCGCCCTGCGTGACGGTTTGAAAAACCTTGGCCTCGCGACACGGCCGATGTCGGGTGCCGAAGCATTGAATGAAGTGGCCGCGGCGCCGCAGTTTGATACGGTGCTCGCCGCCATTGTCGGTGCAGCGGGCATGCGTTCCACTCTGGCTGCTGCGGCATCAGGCAAACGTTTATTATTGGCCAACAAGGAATCGGTCGTCGTCGCCGGCGAAATACTGATGCGAACCGCGCGCGAAAACGGTGCGGAAATATTACCGATTGATAGCGAACACAATGCGATTTACCAATGCCTGCCATCGGACGGAAACCACAAGGCGGTTCGCCGCTTGTTGCTGACGGCATCCGGCGGGCCATTTCGCGGGCGCAGTCGCGAATCGCTCGCTTCGATTACACCGCAGCAGGCCTGTGCGCATCCGAACTGGGTAATGGGCAGAAAAATTTCGGTCGACTCGGCCACACTGATGAACAAGGGGCTCGAAGTCATCGAAGCGCACCATCTGTTCAATATCGATGCCGAAAAAATCGAAGTGGTCGTGCATCCGCAAAGCATCATTCATTCGCTTGTGGATTACGTCGACGGTTCGGTATTGGCGCAATTGGGCAATCCCGACATGCGGACCGCCATTGCTTATGGACTCGCCTGGCCAGAACGCGTGGATTCGGGTGTCGCACCGCTGGATTTGATCGCCCTGTCGCGATTCGATTTTGAAAAAGCCGATACCGAAGTCTTTCCATGCCTCGCGCTGGCTTTCCATGCACTCAAGCTTGGTGGCACTGCTCCCACCATAATGAATGCGGCCAATGAAATTGCGGTAGAAGCCTTTCTCAACGAAAAATTAAGCTTTCTCGATATCGCCAATGTCATTGAAGCGACACTTTCTTCATTTTCTGCGGAACCTGTGCGCGATCTCGATGTCCTAATGGCCGTTGATAATCAAGCCCGCATCAAGGCCCAGGAGTTCGTGAACAAGATGGTGAAGCTATGAACGAATTCGTCGGATCGTTTTGGTGGCTCATTGTCACGATTGGTGTATTGGTCACCTTTCACGAATTCGGTCATTACATTGTCGCCCGCTGGTGTGGCGTAAAAGTTCTGAGATTCTCGGTCGGCTTTGGCCGCAGCCTGTGGTCACGTACCGATAAACACGGCACCGAATTCCGGCTTGCCCTGATCCCCTTGGGCGGTTACGTCAAAATGCTCGATGAGCGCGATGACCTGGTAACTCCGGCAGAACGCAGCCAGGCTTTCAACCAGCAGCCCGTTGGAAAGCGCATTGCCATCATTGCGGCCGGACCGATGGCGAATTTGCTGCTTTGTCTGGTTTTTTATTGGGGAATGTTTGTCGTTGGCAAACCCGATTATCTGCCCCTGATGGGCGGAGCAACCGGCATTGCGGCTGAAGCGGGTATCCGTCAGGGTGACCTTCTCGTTTCCGTCGACGGCACCGAGACTCCCACCCTGACCCAGATAGTGCCGCCATTAATGCTTGCTGCAATCGATGGCCGCGATATCGGCATCGTGCTTCGGGATTCCAATGGCAAACAACGCGACAGTATTTTGAAGCTCAGCCAATTACCTGCCGATTTTGATCAGACAAAGATATTCCTGGCCATCGGCATGTCCAGTGCTTCGACAACCCGACCTGCCATTGTTGATTCACTCAGCGCCGATGCGGCAGCGGCTGGCCGTCTGCAGATCGGAGACCGCATTACCAAAGTTGGCGCAATCGAGATTACGAATGCAGCCCAACTGGCCCCGGCCATCATCAAGCAAGCAAAACCCGGCCAAGCCTTGAGCTTCCTGTTTGAACGCAACGGGCAGCCGCAACAAGTAATGATCCAACCCAAGTTGGTTGCCGCGGAAATGGGCTTCTTCGGCAAGATCAAGGCATGGTTTGGTTTCGAGCAAGCCCGCGCCAAGCCCGAATGGAGAATCGGTGTGGTATCGGCGCCCGCCGTACCCAAGCAAACCATCCTTCGCTACGGCCCGGTCGAATCCATCGGAAAAGCCTTCCAGCAGACTTGGGAAACCACCCGCACCACGTTCGCGATGCTAAAACGGCTTATCAGCGGGAAAGCCTCAGTTAAAAACGTCTCTGGTACAATAACCGTCGCACAAGTGGCCAATCAGGAAGCCAATACAAGTGTCGGTTCATTTTTGGGGTTTCTTGCGTTTTTTTCGCTGAGCCTTTGCATCATGAACCTGTTGCCGATCCCGGTACTGGATGGCGGACATCTTCTGTATTACCTGATTGAGCTCGTCACCGGTCACCCCGTGGCAGAGCGAATCCAGATGGCAGGGCAGTTTATCGGCCTGGCTCTTTTGGCTGGCTTGATGCTGCTTGCGCACTACAATGATTTTGCCCGTCTGTTTTCGAATTGACGTTTTTGCCTCAGATTTTTGAATTAACTAGTATTTACCCGTTAACTTTGGCGATAACCTCGCCTCCATTTTGGATTAATCAATGAAGCGACCCATCGCCCGTCACATTCTCAGCCTTGCTCTCGCTGCCGCTCTTGCCGGCCCCGTAAGCGCACAATCGATTGAAGCTTTTACGGTCAGCGATATCCGGGTTGAAGGCTTGCAACGTATCTCAGCCGGCACGGTTTACAGCTACTTGCCGGTGGAAAAAGGCGAAGCGATGAGCCAAAGCCAGTCGTCTGCCGCAATCCGCGCTCTATACAAGACCGGTTTCTTTACCGATGTGAAGCTGGAACGCCAGGGTGACATTCTGGTTATCACGGTCAAGGAACGCCCTGCGATCAACTCGGTCACCCTGATCGGCAACAAGGACATCAAGAGCGAAGAACTTGAAAAAGGCCTCAAGAACGTCGGCATTGCCGAAGGCGAAACCTATAATCCGGTCAATCTGGATCGCGTGACGCAGGAATTGAATCGCCAGTACAACAATCGCGGCAAATACAATGCCTTGGTAGTACCTGAAGTTGCCGACCTTGATCGCAACCGGGTCGATATCACATTGAGAATTACCGAAGGCAAGGCAACCCGAATCCGCGACATCAACCTGGTCGGCAACGAGAAATTCAGCGATGCCGAACTGCGTGAATCCTGGGAATCCGGCACCAGCAACTGGCTCTCGTGGTACCGCCGCGACGACCAGTACTCCCGCGAAAAATTATCCGGCGATCTGGAAAAGCTGTCCAACTTCTATCTTGACCGCGGTTACGCCGACTTCAACATTGAATCCACGCAGGTAGCCATCTCGCCCGATCGCAAGGACATTTTCCTTTCGACCAGTATGGCGGAAGGCGATATCTATAAAGTATCCAGCGTGCGCCTGTCGGGCGATACCATATTGCCGGTCGAAGAGCTCAACAAGTTGCTGGTGGTGAAGGAAGGCGACACTTTTTCACGCGCGCGACTCGAGTTTACCTCCGAAAGCATCACCTCGACGCTGGGCAATATTGGCTATGCGTTTGCGAAGGTAAACCCCACTCCCGAAATCAATCGCGCCGATAAAACCATCGGCATCAACTTCGTCGTGGAACCCGGCCCGCGGGTACAAGTCCGTCGCATTCGCTACACCGGCAATGTGCGTACTTCCGATGAAGTGCTACGTCGCGAAATGCGCCAGTTTGAAGGCGCATGGTATTCGCAGGCAGCTCTTGACCGTTCGAAAATCCGCTTGCAGCGCCTGGGTTATTTCGAAAGCGTGGATATCGAGACGCCGGAAGTGGCCGGACGTCCCGACCAGGTTGACGTCGTGATCAGCGTCAAGGAACGCAACTCGGGTAGCTTCGTGTTTGGTCTGGGTTATCAGGGCCTTTATGGCTTGACTACCAATGTGCAGCTCAATGAAAACAATTTCCTCGGCATGGGTAACCGGATCGGCGTGACCTTGCAAACGAATGCCTATTCGAACCGGATCAACTTCTCTTATTTCGATCCCTATTTCACCGATGACGGCATCAGCGTCGGCTACAACATCAATTACTCGGACAATAACCAGAACACTTCCGACAGCGAAGAGAACGGTATCACCCGCTACAACGGCAAGGTGGCTTCCGGCGAAGTCACTTTCGGCGTTCCGCTGACCGAGACCGACACGGTCCAGTTTGCCCTCGGCATTGATCGCAACCAGATCACGACCGATGATCTCAGCACACCATTTACTCTCACAAACTATCTGGTCAGCACACTCGGCGACCGCGCACGCGGGCCGGCCTATGCTTGCTCTGCCGACAGCGACAACAACCCGTTGACCCCAAGCTTCAACGACGATGCCGATCCATTGACCACCGACGCACTCGACTCGACCTGCTTCGGCGATACACGCTTGTGGAACGTCAATGCCTGGCGTGCCCGCGCTTCCTGGTCTCGCGATACGCGAAATGACTATTTGCTGCCCACCCGCGGTACTTATCACCGCATCGGTGCCGAAGTTGTGCTGCCCGGCAGCGACCTTGAATACTACAAATTGCAATACCAGTACGAACAATACAAACCACTGAGCTCGTGGCTGATCCTGAAAGTGAGTGCCGATATTGGTTACGGCGACAGCTATGGCAAGACCAGTGAATTCCAGTGCGCCGACTACGATCGCTTTGGCATTGTGGTTCCCGGGACCCAGAGAACTTGCGGACTTCCATTCTTCCAGCATTTTTATGCCGGCGGACCTAATTCGGTTCGTGGTTTCGAACAAAACAGCCTTGGTCCGTTCCTTGAAAATGGTAGCTATAGACAGCCACTGGGTGGCGGTCTGAAAACCGTTGGCAGCGTTGAAATATTGTTCCCGAAACTCTTCAGCAAATCCCGTGGTACACGACTGTCCGCCTTCGTTGATTTCGGTAACGTTTACGCCACTCCGAGTGATTTTGACGCAAGCCAGCTTCGTGCTTCGGCGGGCGTTTCCCTGCAATGGCAGGCTCCGGTCGGCCCGATCTCCATCAGCTACTCGACGCCTTTGCGTAGCGAAGAAGGCGACAAGGTTGAACGCCTGCAGTTCAGCTTCGGCCAACAGTTCTAAGACGGGGCCTGAGAGTGTCAGGCCCTTGCTTCTCGCTGGCTGAGCTTGCCGAAAAGTTCGACTTGAAAGTCATGGGTGACGCCGATACGAAAATTATCGGCGTTGCTCCTTTGGCAAGCGCAAATAAAACCCAGATTGGTTTTCTGGCAAATTCTCTGTATCGGAAACAGTTGCCGCAGACACAGGCTGGCGCCGTCATCCTTCGTGAGGCAGATGCGGAACAGGCTTTGGTTCCATGCCTGATTGCAAAAGATCCCTACGTCGCATTTGCAAAAATATCGGCCTTGTTCGAAATAAAAACGATCGCGAAACTCGGCATTCATGCAAACGCCGTCATCGACCCGAGCGCGAGCGTGGATCCAACCGCGAGTGTCGGTCCCTTCGTCAGCATCGGTGCGCATACCCGCATCGGGGCGAATGCAGTGATTGGTGCCGGCTGCGTTATCGGCGAGCATTGCTTCGTCGGCGCACAAAGCGAACTCGTAGCCCGTGTCACGCTGGTCACCCGGGTAAAGCTGGGAGAACGTGTGCTAATCCATCCCGGCGCAGTGCTGGGTGCCGAAGGTTTCGGCCTTGCGATGGAAGCCGGCCGTTGGCTCAAGGTGCCTCAATCAGGCGGCGTTGTGATTGGCGACGACTGCGAAATCGGCGCCAACACCACGATTGACCGCGGGGCACTCGGCGATACCGTGCTCGAAGAAGACGTCCGCCTCGATAACCAGATTCAAATCGGCCATAACGTAAGGATCGGCGCGCATACCGCCATTGCGGGTGCCGTGGCGGTTGCCGGCTCAAGCAAGATTGGTCGCTATTGTTTGATAGGTGGCGCCGCCGGCATCGTCGGGCACATCGAGATTTGCGACAAAGTGCGTATCAACGCTTTCAGTCTGGTCACTCATTCGATCACCGAACCGGGCGAATACACCTCCGGCACACCGCTGCAGGAAAGTCGCGAATGGCGAAAAAATGCGGCTCGATTCAAGCATTTGGACGAAATGGCGCGTAAAATTAAGGGCAATAATCAGAAAGAAGAATAATCCCATGAGCATCACCCTGCCCGTTGACGTCATCAAGATCCAATCGCTGTTGCCCCACCGTTATCCTTTTCTTCTGGTAGATCGCGTGATCGAACTCGAACCGCACAAGCGCATTCGAGCCATCAAGAACGTCACCATCAACGAACCGTTTTTCCAGGGCCACTTTCCGGGTCATCCGGTCATGCCGGGCGTGCTGGTGGTCGAAGCGATGGCACAGGTTGGCGGTTTACTGACGCAGTTGTCGCTGGAAGCCGCACCGGAGAAATCCGAAAAACTGTTTTACCTGGTCAAAGTCGATAACGCCCGCTTTTCGAAAATGGTTGTACCGGGTGACCAACTCGATATCGAGGTTGTGCTGAAACGCACTATTCGCAACATGGCGATGTACGAATGCACCGCCAGCGTGGACGGCAAGGTAGCGGCCAGCGCCGAAATTCTTTGTGCAGAAGGTAAAGCTTGATGATCCACGCAACCGCCCTGATTGACCCAAGTGCAAAAATCGGCGCGAACGTTTCGATCGGCGCCTACTCCATCGTCGGCGCCCGCGTCGAAATCGGCGATGGCACCAGCATCGGTTCGCACTGCGTGGTTCAAGGTCCGACCAAAATCGGCCGCGAAAACAAAATCCATTCGCACGCCAGCATCGGCGGCGATCCGCAGGACAAGAAATTTTTCGGCGAAGACGCCGAACTGGTTATTGGCGATCGCAACACCATTCGCGAATTCACCACCTTCAGCCGCGGCACCGCGGACGGTGGCGGCAGCACACGTATCGGCAACGACAACTGGATCATGGCCTATGTTCACATCGCCCATGATTGCCAGGTCGGCAACAACACGATTTTCGCGAACAATGCGACGCTTGCCGGCCATGCCATCGTCGAAGATTGGGTGATTCTCGGCGGCTTCGTCGGCGTGCACCAGTTCTGCAAAATCGGCGCGCATGCGTTTATCGGCATGGGCAGTTTGATCAATGCGGACGTACCGCCTTTCGTGATGGTGGCCGACAAATATGCCGAAGCACGCGGCATTAATTCCGAAGGCCTGAAACGCCGTGGTTTCGACGCCGAACGCATAAGCGCAATCAAACGCGCCTACCGCACCGTGTTCATGTCCGGCAAACCATTGGCCGACGTCAAGGAAGAACTCGCCACCAGTGCCGCTACCTCGGCCGATGTCGGCTTGATGCTGGAATTCATCAACCGCAGCGAACGCGGCATCCTGCGCTAAGTTGTGAGCAAGCCACTACGATTTGCCCTGATTGCAGGCGAAGCCTCCGGCGACCAACTCGGTGCCGGACTGATTGCCGAAATAAAAAAACGCCATCCCGACGCAGAGTTTGCCGGTATCGGTGGCGATTTGATGCGGCAAGCCGGCATCAATGCCTGGCATGACAGCCAGGAACTGGCCGTGATGGGGCTGGCCGAAGTAATCAAGCATCTGCCCCGCCTGCTACGACTTCGCTACAGCATATTCGAGCGGATACTGGAATGGCAGCCCGATGTTTTCATCGGTATCGATGCACCGGATTTCAATCTCGGGCTTGAGAAAAAACTGAAACGCAAAGGCATCAAGACCGTGCATTACGTCAGCCCGTCGATTTGGGCGTGGCGCGAATCGCGGGCGAAGAAAATCGCGAACTCGGCTGATCGCGTGCTGTGCCTGTTCCCGATGGAACCGCCGATCTATGCACGTTACCAAGTTGAAGCCGATTTCGTCGGGCATCCGATTGCCGACCGTTTCGAGATCGAGCCGGATCAAGCTGCAGCACGTGAATTGCTGAAACTGCCGCAGGATAAAAAAATACTTGCGGTTCTTCCAGGTAGCCGGCGCAGTGAAATTCAACGCCTGCTACCCGTGTTTCTGGATGCGATTGGCTTGCTGCAGAAGAAACATCCCGACATGGCTTTTGTGATTCCCGCAGCGAACAAGAGTTGCCGAGATGTGATCGAGAGTCTGCTGAAGAATGGAAGCGTCGGCAATCTGCAAGTTATTGATGGGCAATCGCACCGGGCGATGGTCGCTTCCGACGTCATCTTGCTTGCTTCCGGTACTGCCGCGCTGGAAGCGCTGCTGGCCAAGCGTCCTATGGTGGTGGCCTATCGAATTTCGGCGCTCACCTATTTCATCGTCAAAGCCTTCGGCATGATGAAAATCGATTACTACAGTCTGCCCAATGTATTGGCCAATGAAGCCGTGGTACCCGAGCTTATGCAGGACAATTGCACGGCAGAAAATATTGCCGCCGCACTCAGTCCAATGCTGGATTCACCTCAAAGCTATGATCCACTGATGCAGAAATTTATCCGCATCCATCAGGATCTGAAACGCGACGCCAACCATCTGGCAGCCGATGTCGTGCTTGAACTCGCGCAAAAGCAATGAGCAAGACGCCGCGATGGGTTGCAGGCGTTGATGAAGCCGGTCGCGGCCCGTTGGCAGGCCCGGTGGTGTGCGCTGCCGTCATCCTCGATCCGCAAAAACCGATCGCGGGACTGGGCGATTCGAAAGCACTTTCCGAAAAAAAGCGCGAGCAGCTATTTCCGCTGATCCAGCAATATTCGCTGGCCTGGAAAATCGTTTTTATCAAAGCCACCGACATTGACCGCCTGAATATTTTCAAGGCGACCATGGAAGGAATGCGGCAGGCCGTGAATGGACTGGATGTCAAAGCGGGGCATGCGCTTATCGACGGCAATAAAATCCCGCCTGGGCTATCCTGCTCGGCCGAGGCACTGGTCAAGGGCGATGCCCGCGAAACCTGCATCATGGCGGCGTCGATTCTGGCAAAAGTAGCACGCGATGCCTACATGCTTAAGCTGCACGAACAATTTCCGCAATACGAATTCGCCAAACACAAGGGCTACCCGACCGAAGCGCATTTCGAGGCACTCAAATTGCACGGCCCCTGCCCCGAGCATCGCCGCAGCTTTGCACCGGTGCGCCAGCTTATCGGGCTTTCGCTGTTCTAGGATTTTCCGAAAACGTTTGCAATATGTTCGGCAGCACCTTGGTAAAATGCGTTTCGATCGGGCAATGCCCGGCGCCTGGAATCATTAAAAATTTTGCCGTCGGAATATTCTTTGCCAATGTTTTCCCGACTTCCGGTTTTACCCAGGTATCTTTATCACCCCAGATGATCAAACTGGGAATCGTGTTTATTTGCGAGGGTTTGATATCGCTGGCCCATTTTTTTGCATATCCCGAAAAAGCAGCCGTCACCGTTCCCGGTAACAGCAATGGTTTCAGATAACCCTGTGCCTCTTCGCGGGTTGCCGGTCGCGCGTATGCCTGGCTCAGAACCTCGATGAATTTCTTTTCATTTAGATAATGTTTCTCGATCCATTTGATCGCTGTATTGCGGATAAAACTCGAACTGGAGAACCATTTTTTCCTGCGCTCGGAAGAAACCAGCGGCGATCCGTCTGAATAGACGATCGCCTGAACATTTGCAGATTTGAGCGCCGCCATTTGCCCGGCCAGTTTTGCGCCCATCGAATGTCCCAGCAGGCACCATGACTGTCCGGGTCTTTCGCGCTCGAGTAATTGCCATAAAGCCATTGCGGCTTCGCCGCTGAATGCACTGCGCTGGCTGTAACCGTAACCAGGCAAATCAATCGCCAACACCGGGTGGCCCGCTTTGGCCAATGCCGGCGCCAATTCGCGAAACGAAAATGTCGAACCGGCAAAACCATGCACTAAAAGTACCGGACACAAGCCAGTATCGTTTCCGGCCCAGTCGCGCACATGCAATCGCACATCATCGACCACGACATAACGGGAGTTGCTGAATGCGGGTACGGTTTCCAGAGCGAACGCAGGGATGGCAAGCACGGTATGCAAAAACGCGAGCAGGAAAATGCCGACGACTCGATGTTTAAAGGTTTTCATTACTGTATTCAAACAAAAAATCCGTGATTTACGCGTGACTTCAAGACAAAGACTACATGACTTTCGGCATGGCAAATTATCGAATCCGTATGACGATGGTCATTAGGACTTAGGCCACGCGTAAAAAACATTGCAACCATACAAACTGATCGTGCATCAAAACCAGTACAAACACATCAAGGAGATTTTTTATGAACGCCTACACACACACTGACAATGTCGCCAGTTTGCGCCTGCCGGTGTCGTATGGCGCCGCACGCCGTAACGAACTCAATGGCAAACCGCTCGAAGTGGATGCCGTAGTTCATTTCAACGCACTGCTTCGCACTTTATATCGCAAAGCGGAAACCGTGAACCCCGATTCACTCGTCAGCCTGGCGCGCCGCCTGCAAACATTGCCGGCCGAGCAAGTCGCTTCCATGATCGCGGAACGCATTGCACGCGCGGAAACATTGCGCCGCATGCTCGGCGACAAGGATTGGACGATGGATTCCAAGTTGCGGGTACGTGCCCGTTTGTTATTGGCCTACCTCGACAAGCACGATGACCTGATTCCCGATGGCCGCGCCTTGTTTGGCCACCTGGATGACGCATTGATGATCGAACTTAGCTGGCCCAGCTTCGAAAATTCGGTCAATGACTATCGCGAATTCTGCGCCTATCGCATGGACAATCCCTCCGAGTTTCCGATGACCGCATGGCAAAACCATGTTGCCGTTGCCAGCGCCTGGAGACGCCAGGCCGATCTGCGCCGCGAACGCAGCTACGTATCACCGGTCAACACACGCCTGTTCCGGGTTTTGTAAATTCACCAGTCGTCTAGACGTGGGGATGCGCTTTCTCTCTCAAGCCATCCCCGCGTTTTTTTATGCGTGCTTATCTTCCTAAAAAATAATCGTCTTCCCCGCGCGCAGTCGGGTATCCAGTGGCAGTGCTTTGATACATGAAGTCGCTGGGTCCCCGACAAAAGCATTCGGGGATGACGGCGATTTTATATTCAATTAATTGGCGAGTGGAAGCGTGGTTCTTCAACATCATTGATTTCCAGATCGCGATATTTTTCGTTTAAATCGTTTCACGGATCAATGTTTCATGAGACATGCGAGCTATCTCGATAATTGAGACACCCCTGATTAAAAATCATGATGAATTTCATTCCATGACAGACGCATCGGCGTAGACTTGGTCGCCCGCGTCGAGGAAAAACATCGTGACGCTACGCAGCCTGTTTGTAGATTTCAATTCCTATTTCGCATCGGTCGAGCAGCAGGAAAACCCGTCGCTGCGCGGCCGTCCCGTCGTTGTCGTGCCCGTTGTTGCCGAGACTACCTGCTGCATCGCAGCGAGTGTCGAAGCAAAAAAATACGGCATCAAAACCGGGACGATGGTTTCCGAGGCAAAACAGCTTTGTCCGGAATTGGTGGTCGCATTGGCGCACCCTGCTCTATATGTCCATTACCATCATCGTCTGTTGAAAGCGATTGATAACTGCATACCGATCCACAAGGTTGGCTCGATTGACGAAGCCGAATGTCTGTTGATGGGGCGTGAGCGCGAACCGGAACGCGCAATCGAAATTGCACACAAGATCAAGCAAAGCGTCAAGGAAACCGGCGACTGGTTGCGCTGTTCCATCGGAATTGCGCCGAATGGTTTCCTGGCGAAGACCGCAAGCGACATGCAAAAACCGGACGGACTTGTCGTGCTTGAAGAAAAAGACTTGCCCGAGGCATTGTTTAACCTGAAGCTCGGTGACCTCTGCGGCGTTGGCTACAATATGGAAAAACGCCTGCGGCATTTCGGCATTCACAGCGTCGAACAACTTTGCTTTGCTTCGCGCGCCAAACTCAGGGAAGTATGGGGCGGCATTGAAGGCGAGCGCTTTCATGACCGGCTGCATGGCGAAGTGGTGGAACAGGCCGAAAGCCAGCGCGGCACGGTTGGCCACTCGCATGTGTTGGCGCCGGAATTCAGGAATACCGCCGGCGTAAACGCGGTCCTGAAAAAATTGCTGATGAAAGCGGCGATGCGTTTGCGCAGCTACACGCTGCTCGCCAGTCGCCTGCATGTACGCGTGAAATACCTGGGCAACGATGTCTGGGAAACGGGCGAACGCATGGACCCGACCGATGATTCAAGAATCCTGCTGCACCGTCTGATTCACTTGCTTGAACAACGAAAAGACAATCACAAGCCGCTGGCGGTATCGGTAACGCTGACAGGCTTGATCGAGCGCGAAGGTACTTGTGTGCCGCTATTTTCCGAAATGAAGGAAAGCCCTGCCCTGAACAAACTGCTGGATAACATCAACAAGAAATACGGTAACAACAAGATGTATTTCGGCAGCATGCAACAGGCGCTCGATTCGGCACCGATGCGGATTTCATTCAATCAAATACCGGACGTCGCACTGGAAGAAGAAAGCGGCAAGAACGAACTATGGATGAAGCGGATGAACCAGTTCCGAGTGCTGGCAGAGGCGGAGCACAAGAAGCGTGAACCGCGCAGGTCGGGCCCTGGCCCGACAATGGCGTCATCGTAATCTGTAAGAAACGCCGGACATTCGCTCGACTTTGACAATATCGCAATCTGTATGAAGCGTCGGGCCGGGGCCCGACCTACATTGCTTTTTTACATCGCAGCCGGAAAAAACGCCGCCTGCAAATAACCGTAAATCGAAATCACGGCCATGCTCAACATCAGCAGGAAAGTGATCAGCATCCCGCTCATGCGTCCGGCCGAAATGCCTTTCTGGTGACTCAAGCCCCAGGCATGTGCGCAACGCGATATGAAAATCGCCGCACCGAATGCATGGACCAGCCACTGCGGATAGCCGTTCAACTCCATTCCGCCCAGCAATAAAAACAGCATTGGCATGTATTCCACCGCGTTTGCATGAACGCGGATACGTTGCAGCAATTCGACATTGCCGCCGTCGCCAATGCCGATTTTATGGGCACGGCGAAATTGCACCACGCGCCAGGCGAGAAACATCAGGAGCAATACGCTAAGACCTGCATAAAATAAAGTCGTCATGATTTTCCGTTTTACTTGATTGAAATTGAAGTAGCGATGATTTGAAGTTCACTGGTGGCGACGGCGACAGGCTCAGTTTGCCCGGCATCTTCCGCAAGATGCTTTGCTGCTTCGGGTGCGAGTTCAACCCGCTTTAACTCGCCAAAGACAATCGCTTCGCCTTTTGAATCTTTCGGAATAACGAAAGCATGGTCTTTGGTTTTTATCCGGGCCGCCTGCGCATTGGATTCGATGATCAGCCAGCAACCTTCCATCTGGCAGACCTGGGTAATGCGGCCTTTGAATTTTGCCGGCTTGTCGACGTAGGCATCCGGTGTTTTCGAAGCCACGGCAATATCCACCGCTTTGCCTTTCGGCATATCGGCACCGTAGTTTTTTGCCTGCACCAAGGCCGAGAAGAATACGAGACATGCAAAAACGAATAATTTTTTCGACATATGGATTCCCTTTATTTAATTTAATTCAGTTCGAATGCAGTCAATGTTTCATGTTCGGCAACGGTCGAAAAGCGGCCTTTTTCATCAACCTGGACATCCGCCATCGCGCATTCAACATCGTGGGTGAAATACAGTTTCACATGGCGCGACAGTTTGTCCTGCAGGAAATCTTTCTTCTCGTCGATCAGAATTTCCGGAAAGCGGTCGTAACCCATGGTGACCGGCAAATGTACCCACGGCCGGCCGGGAATCAGGTCCGCACAAAACACTACGCCGCCCTTGTCATCGGCACCGACGATTTCCGCCAGCATCAAACCGGGCGTATGCCCCTGGCTGTAATGGAAGCGCACCGACTTGCCCAAGGCCTGCGAATATTCACCTTCGACAATTTCGAGGCGGCCGCTTTGTTCAAGCAGCGGAACCAGCTCGGGAATAAAACTCGCGCGATCACGGGCATGTGGCTTCTGCGCACGCAACCAGCATTCCTTGCTGACGACAAATACCGCATTTGGAAACAGCAGGCCAAGCGGCTTGTCGGCTTGCCACGGGCTCAGCAATCCACCGGCATGATCGAAATGCAAATGCGAAAGCACGACGACATCGATATCGCTATCGGAAAACCCGGCCAGATGCAGCGAATGCAGCAGCACGTGTTCCGCTTCCTGCACGCCGAAGCGTTCACGCATTTTCGGATCGAAAAAAGCGCCGATGCCGGTTTCAAACAATACCCGTTTGCCGTTCAGGCCATCCGCCAGCAGAGCTCGGCACGCCAGTGGGATACGATTTTCCGCATCGGGAGCAATCCATTTTTCCCACATCGCTTTCGGCACGTTGCCGAACATCGCACCGCCATCGAGTTTTTGCGAGTTGCCCAATATCGACCAGAGTTTCATGTTTATCCAGACTAGGGTTTTTTGATGTTGCGTATATTGAAATACAGGACAAACGACGGGCCGCCTGCTTTCTCGGATTTTGCTTCAACGACAAAACCGTCGTCGTCCGGATTCAGCTTCGCCTGTCCAATGACATCGGGTGTCTGGGCTTTTCCAGACCATGCCTGTTTCCAGCCCCGCACGCTTATTTCTGGTGCAGTTCCTGCGGCAATCGTCAGGTTCGCGTGGCTAACGGCTGCAGGCTCCGGCGCAACAATATTTGCACCAGCCTTGTCGGTAAGCGATTTGAACGGCACCGAAAACAATGAACGTTCGCCGCTCTTTATATCGAAAGTCCAATCGGTTGTTCCCATGGTGCCGTCATTGTCTACACGCACGCGATCCAGCTGCAAATCCAGTGTTTTGTTCAACTGTTTTACAGGCACGGAATCGCTGACGGTTAATGCAGTGGAGGGCGCATCCTGTGGCACTGCCTGTGCAGCATGCGTCACCTGTGGAGCCGCTACAGCAGCAGACTTGTCGTTGCGTACATTGACGTAAACCGTAGTCAACGCCGCAGTCAATGCTGCAAGACCGGTGAGTATGCTTGGTGCATGAGCAACCCAGTGCTTTTTGGTTTCTTCGGCTGACATGTTTACCTTTTAAACTTTGTAGATATCCAAATTAAAATATTGATGATTCTATTTTTTCGCCGGCGTTTTCGGAACCACGATGGCTGACCCGACTTCATTGCGCGGATCTGCACCGCCATTCAAGGTGTTGCTGCGTACATCCCAATCGACCGAGTGCATCAAGGTCGTCCATCTCGTCGGACTCACGGTTACCTTATGCCCCATCGCTTCGAGTGTTTTGAGCGTTTCCGGCGTGAGTGCATTGGGCTCGGTAAAAATCTCGTCAGGCAAATACTGATGGTGAAAACGAGGAAGCGCGACAATTTGTTGCGAGCTTTGACCCTGCTCGATCCCGAGCATGCCGAGCAAGACCATCGTGATGATACGGCTGCCGCCTTTGCCGCCGAGCACCGAAATTTTATCCTTGCCGATCATGAAGCTAGGCGTCATCGAACTGAGCATACGCCGGCCCGGTGCTACCGCATTGGCATCGTAACCAAGAACGCCAAAGGCATTCGGGGTTCCAGGACGCAAGGCGAAATCATCCATTTCGTCATTCAGCAGAAAACCGGCACCGTCCACCACCATGCCCGAGCCGAAAGACAGGTTAACTGTTTGGGTAGCGGCGACCAGATTGCCGTCACCGTCAATAATCGAAAAATGCGTGGTGTTCACGCCTTCCAGAGGCGGGTTGACTCCGGGCAGCATCGC
>Ga0208628_1000362_pt1 | contig 24025 bp, 23 predicted proteins | sample LakWasMet16_LOW5_2_FD_183864 | JGI IMG/M metagenome (GOLD analysis project Ga0208628, IMG submission 183864) | Freshwater sediment methanotrophic microbial communities from Lake Washington under simulated oxygen tension - Sediment Metagenome... | ecosystem: Environmental > Aquatic > Freshwater >... | reverse complement strand
TTTCCTTGTCCATCATACCAAGCCGGAATTCTTTGTCCCCACCACAATTGACGGCTAATGCACCAATCATGTACATTTTCCATCCAGTGCTTGTAGGTATTAATAAATTTTTCTGGTATTAATTTAATCTCACCATTCACTACATTTTCTAAAGCGGGTTTACTTACGTTTTCCATCTTTAAAAACCATTGCATACTTAAACGCGGCTCAATGACTGCATTTGTTCGTTCACTATAACCAACTTTGTTTTTAATATCTTCTATTTTTACAACTAAACCTTGCTCTTCTAAATCTTTAATGATTTGTTTACGACACGCAAAACGATCTAAACCAACATAAGCTCCAGCCGCTTCCGAAATAGTTCCATTTGAATTTAAAACATCAATGGTTTGTAATTTATGTTTTTGCCCTAAATTAAAATCGTTGATATCATGTGCTGGTGTTACTTTTAAAGTACCTGTACCAAATTCTTTATCAACGTATTCATCAAAAATAATTGGCACCACACGATTAACGATTGGTACAATTACTTGTTTTCCTTTTAAGTGAGTATATCGTTCATCTGTTGGATTTACACAAACCGCCGTATCACCCATAATGGTTTCAGGACGAGTAGTAGCTACTGTCATAAACTCATTTGAATCTTGTATTTGATACTTAACGTAAACTAATTTGCTTTGCGCTTCTTTATGAATTACCTCTTCATCACTTACGGCTGTTAATCCTTGTGGATCCCAGTTTACCATTCGCACTCCACGATAGATATGTCCTTTATTATATAAATCAATAAATACATCAATTACCGCTTCGCTCATTGGTTCGTCCATGGTAAAACGAGTTCTATCCCAATCGCAGCTTGCACCAAGCTTTTTTAATTGTTCTAAAATAATTCCACCATATTTTTCTTTCCAACCCCAAGCATGTTTTAAGAAATCTTCGCGACTTAAATCAGCTTTATTAATGCCTTGTTCCTTTAATAAAGCCACTACTTTAGCTTCGGTAGCAATACTAGCGTGATCAGTTCCAGGTACCCAACACGCATTAAAACCTAGCATACGTGCGCGACGAATTAATACATCTTGTATTGTATTGTTTAACATGTGTCCCATGTGCAATACGCCTGTAACATTTGGCGGAGGGATAACAATGGTGTAAGGAGTTCTGTGATCAGGGGTTGATTTAAAGAATTTATTATCTAACCAGTACTGGTACCAAGTTTGTTCTGCTTGAGCAGAATTATATGTTTTAGCGATTTCCATCTATTGTATTAAAAAATTTGTTAAATTTCGCAAAAATAATCATACTAAACCATATGCATACTATCTTTATGGCACGATATTGGAATTATTTTTAAATCGTAAAAACAAAAACAAACTATAAAATGAAAAAATTAATTTATACCCTAGGATTTGTAGCTTCTTTAAGCTTTGTATCATTTGCTCAAGAACACAGTGCTAACGATGGTCATAACCACGGAGCAGCAACAACAGCTACTACAGCTCCTGTTAGTAAAGCAGAAATTAAATTTGATAAAATGGTTCACGATTACGGCGAAATTAAACAAGGCGATAATGGTGAGTGTGTTTTTAAATTCAAAAACGTCGGTAAAGAGCCTTTAATTATCACAATGTGCCAAGGTTCTTGTGGTTGTACTGTTCCTCAATGTCCTAAAGACCCAATTTTACCTGGTAAATCTGGAGAAATTAAAGTAAAATACGATTCAAATAGAGTAGGACCTATTAGTAAATCTGTATCTGTTCAATCAAACTCAAAAACAGGAACTCAAACATTACAAATTAAAGGTAATATTTCAGCAAAACCTATAGAAGAGGCTTTTCCAACAAATCAGCCTTCTCAAGGTGCACCATTAGAGAAAAAATAATTAACTTTTAAAACATACACAACATGAAAAAAATATTCGCAGCAGCAGCATTATTCTTTGGTTTATTAGCAAATGCTCAAGAAGGTGGTTCAGTGGTTCCTAGTATCGATCCAAATGCTCCAGAAATGAAATTTGAAACAGAAGTAGTAGACTTCGGTACTGTTAAATTTGACGCAAATGGCATTCGTGAGTTTAAAATTAAAAATACAGGAAAATCGCCTTTAACAATTTCAAATGTTCAAGGACAATGTGGTTGTACGGCAACTACTATCGATGGTAAACCAGGTTGGCCTCAAGAACCAATTTTACCAGGAAAATCTGCTAGTATTAAAGTAAAATACGATACAAAACGCCCTGGACCATTTGAAAAAAATGTAACTATTACTTCAAATGCAAAAGAGCCTAGTAAAGTAGTTAAAATTAAAGGTGTAGTTGAAGCTGCTCCTGTAACTCCAGCAGCTCCTGTTGATGCAAAATAATTTAAATATATTAGTGAAAAGCCCTTCTAGTTTTAGAGGGGCTTTTTGTTTATTCCTACTTTTTATTGGTTTATCTGCTTTTACTCAACCTCAATTAAAATTTAAGAATCTTAAAAAGAACTTTGGATTTGTAAAAAAAGGAGAAGTTGTAATTATAGAATTTGAATTTATTAATTCTGGCAACCAACCTGCTATCATTACAGAAGCAAAAGCAGAATGCTCTTGTACTACTGTTGAATTTCCTAAACAACCGATTGCTCCTGGTCAATCAGAAAAAATAGTGGTAAAATTTGATACAAAATCTGTTTACGATAGGCAAGATAGAATTGTAGAAATTGTATCAAATGCAAAAACACCTTCTCAAAAAATTAGATTTAAGGGTGTTGTTTTAAATAAATAAACCTAGCTAACATTAAAAATATTATATTTAATTTCAATTAAAATATAGTTTTAGCATCAAATCTATCTATCATATTCTTACCTTTTTACTTATAAGTTTTGTTTTAAAAGCTCAACTGATAAGGCCTTTTTCTGAAAACAGGAAATGGGGCTATAAAATAGGAGAGAAGGTTGTGATTGTTCCTGAATATGATACCGCTTTCCCATTTGATAAAACGAATCAAATTGCATTAGTTTCAAATAAAAATGAGTTTAATAAAGAGGTTAATCCCTTAACAGGAGAAGAAGAAGTTGTATATGATTATTTTTTTATTGATTCTAAAAACAATAAAGTCAAACTATTAGTGGAAAATTTTCCTGACAGTATGTTCACCTTTGGGCATCAACAAGAATTGCAATTTAATTATCAAGACTCTTCGAACTATTTCAAAATACTATTTCAAAATAAATTGTACTTAGTTTCCAAAAAAGGAAAACAAATATCTAGTGGTTTTGATAATATATCTGAATCAAAAGCTAAAGGATATTTTGAAACTGAAAAATATGTTGAGTTTAATAAAGAAATCATTAGAACTAAAGGATTAGTAGATTCCACAGGCTTAGAGGTAATTAAATGTAAATATCATACTGTAGCAATAAATACAGAAGATAGTATAATATATTGTTGCAGTGCGGTTTACAATAGTAAACTAAATGATGATGTGTATAATTATAAAGGCAAACTAATCTACTCCAACAAAAATCACATTGAATATTCCTCTAAAACAATACATGTTTTAAAACGCTATGAGCCAAACGAATCTTTTGTTATTGAAAATTCAGTGACGAATAATAACTATGACATTGATGGTAATCTATTTGTTTATTTAAAAAAGAATAAAGCTTTAGTTATTAATAAAGACAACTGGTTTATTATTGACATCTCAACTAAAAAACGTCAAAAAATAGATAAAGATGAGTACTTTCAAAATCTTTATCGAATGATTGAATATTAATGAAAACAATAACCATCAATATATCAGATTTATCACTTCATCAGCAAGCCGCCAAAGAATTAATTGAGTTTGCACAGGGAGAAAAAGTGTTTTTGTTTGATGCACCAATGGGAGCAGGGAAAACTACTTTTATTAAATCTTTATGCTATTATTTAGGAGTAACTGACACTATGAGTAGCCCAACTTACTCTATTGTAAATGAATATGATACGAATTCAAAATATAAGATTTATCATTTTGATTTATACCGATTAAAATCATCGGAAGAGTTGTTTGAAATTGGCTTTGAAGACTATTTAAGTTCTGATAATTACCTTTTTATTGAATGGCCCGAATTAGCTACTAATTTTCCGGAATCTTTCCTGAGAATTATCATTTATATCGAAAACAATAATCGCTATCTTCGCGCCGAAATTATTAAAAACTCATAATGAAATCTAGTATTATTATATTATTGTCTTTTTTTTCTCTAATTGCATTTTCGCAAACAGAAACAGTGACTACTAATACAGTTACTCCTGCCCCTAAACTTACGTTTGGACAAAAATTAAAAAAAGGAGATTTTTATTTTTTATGGGGTTATACCAGGGCATGGTATAGCAAAAGTGATATTCATTTTGAGGATCATTCAAACACATATTACCCTGCAACTGGCAAATACCATGATTATGATTTTACTATTTATGATGCAGAGGCAGGCGATAGACCAGATTTTAATGGAATAAAAGATGTGATTAATATTACCATTCCTCAATTTGTAGCCAGAGTAGGGTATTACTTTAATAATAAAAAAGATTTTGGAGTAGAAATTAATTACGACCATACGAAGTACGTGGTTCATGATTATCAAAAAGTAAGAATTAAAGGAACTATTAATGGAACTTATGTAGATCAAGACACTATTCTTGACCCAAAAACCTTATTACATTTTGAGCATACGGATGGGGCAAATTTTTGGATGTTTAATTTTATTAAGCGTTGGAATTTATATAAACCTTCAAAATTATTTAATGTAGGATATATTGTAAAGCCAGGAGCAGGCTTTGTTTATCCAAGAACAGATGTGACTATGTTTGGCACTAGATTAAACAACAAATGGCACATGGCAGGTTGGATTGTTGGTTTAGAAACTGGCTTTAGAGTAGAATTCTTAAAATATGGAGTATTTGAGTTTGTAGCAAAAGGTTCTTATGCCGATTACACAAATGTATTAGTATTAGGAAAAGGAAACGGGAAAGCTAATCACCATTTTTATACAGGACAATTAACAGCAACAATTGGAGCTAGTTTTTAAACTAAAAACCAATTTTTGTTTTATTCTCTTCGAAGCTATTTTTTAAACCAAGCATTTTAATTGCAGTTACAGCAGCTTCATCACCTTTGTTACCGTGTTTTCCACCTGTTCTATCGTCAGCTTGTTCTTGAGTATTAACTGTTAATACGCCAAATATAAATGGCATATTAAATTTGATATTTAAATTAGTGATTCCTTTAGCCACAGCATCGCAAATAAAATCAAAATGTTTTGTATCTCCTTGAATGACACAACCAATACAAATCACAGCATCCACTTGACTTAATTCTGCCATATATTGAGCGCCTAAGGTTAATTCAAAAGCGCCTGGTACTGTTTTAGTAGAAATATTTTCCGGCTTAGCTCCGTGCTTAATTAATGTATCATAAGCGCCTTGCATTAATGCATGGGTTGTTTTATGATTCCATTCAGCCCAAACAATTCCAAATTTCATTTTAGATGCATCAGGGATTTCAGTTCCTTCGAAGGTAGATAGGTTTTTTAATTCGCTTGCCATGGTCGTATTTATTTGAAACAAAAAAAAGGTGAATAACATTCACCTTTTTAATTATTTAGTTTTTTAAAATTATTGAATATTTCCTAATGCCTTAACTCTAGCAATATATTTATCAACTTCACGAGCTTCTGTACTTTTAGAGTATTCATTTTTTAAACGCTCATAAGTTGCTAAAGCCTCTGTGTAATTAGCTTTTTGCTCATATGCAAACGCTGCTTTTTTTAAGTAAAGAGGAGTAGTGAATGAATTAGTTGACTTTTCAGCAGCTTTTAAATAAAATTTAATAGCCTCGTCTACATTATTTAATTCCATATTAGCGTCTCCAATTGCTCCAACAGCAACAGGTGCCAACATTTCATCATGTCCGTCAAATTTCTCTAAGTATTCGATTGCTTCTGCAAATTTACCTGTACGTAATAAACAAATACCAGCATAATAGTTAGCTAATTTACCAGTTTTTGTAGCACCGTAGTTTTCAGCGATATCTTTAAAACCCATCATTATTTTAGGACCATCAGCAGTTTGAACATTTAAACCACCGTTTAAGGCCACTAAAAAGCTATCTTTTTCGAAATACGTTTGAGCAAAAAATGCCTCGTTATTGGCTTCTTTTTGTTGGCCAGGTAACCAGTAAAATTTATAAAAACTGAAGATAGCAACAATGGCTAAAATAGCTCCACCACCATAAGTTATAGCTTTTTTGTTTTTCTCGAAAAAGAACTCTAAACCACCTAAATCTACCTGTTTACCAGATGATTTTTTACTTGATCTTGATTCTGATTCGATATTACTTTCTACTTGTTCTATTTGCTCTAATTCTTCAGACATAATACATTTAAAATTTTGAGTTGCGAAGATAAATAAAAATATCTACTATTAAAAAGAAAAAAGCAGGGTTTTTAACCTTAAAAAGTTAATTAATCCTCGGTTACAGCGATATCTTTCTCTAAATTCTCCTTATCTCTTATGGAAATAGAGAGTCCTCCTTGAACTTTATATGGATAAGCTATATCCATATCTCTGCCCATAGCAAAAATATAATAAGTGCCTTGATAAAAAGGGATTGAATAGTTACCATTCGCATCTGCTTCCACGTATGTGTCATAAGAGTTATAATTATCTCCAGGAAACTCTGATGTGTTAAATTTAACGTACACATAGGCATTAGCTATAGCCTTTCCATGATGAACGACCTTACCTTTTAGAATTGCATTTCCTCCAGTTTTGTTTTTAGTACACGAAACAACCGCTAAGGCCAATATAAATACTAAAAAAAGTTTCAATAAGCTTTTCATTTCGTTAAGTATTATTTTATTTCAGAATAACGAGAATCGGTTAAAAATTTCGTATCGGTTAATGTTTTAAGAAAAGCTATTATATCGCTTTTATCTTGAGTGTTCAAACTAATGCCACCTGTCAATAAAGGGTCTAGTGAAGGGGTAGAAACAATACCTGAAACATAGTGATTTAGACATTGATCCAATGTATAAAAACGACCATCGTGCATATAAGGTGCTGTTTTTTCGATATTACGTAATGAAGGTGTTTTAAACTTATATCTATCAGAAGCATTTCCTGTAATATGAGCTCTTCCACTATCAGCAAAAGCTACTAAGCCATTATTTCGGTAATCATAATCACTAAATAAAGGTTCTTTGTGGCATGAAGAACACTTTTGAACAAACAAAGTATATCCAGCCTGTTCTTGAGCCGTAAAACTCTCTTCTCCAGATTTTACTTTATCATATTTACTGTTATATGAGTACATCGTACCCATAAATTGTGCTATTGCTTTAAAAATACGTTGAGAATTCACCATGTCATCGCCATAAGCTTTGGTAAATAATTGCTTATACTTTCCACTGGCTGATAATTTGGCTACCACATTAACCATGGTTTCATTCATCTCCACAGGATTAGTAATAGGTCCCAAAGGCATTACCTCAATATGATTGATACCACCATCGTGCATAAATGTAGGTAACCAATTTACATTTTGAATAGCAGGTGTATTTCTAGTTCCCAATAATCCATTAACGCCATGACTAATATCGTGTCCGGCATTAGCAAATGCAGCAAACTGTTGGTGACAAGAGCCACATGAGATTGTATTGTCTGATGACAAAATTGGATCGTAAAACAAGTAACGTCCTAATGTAAAACCATCTGGTGTTAAAGGATTATTACTAAAATTATACACTGGAGTAGGCCAACCCTCGGGCACAACTTCTTTAATTTCATCCTCAATAATTATTGGCTTTATTTCGGGATCAACCGAACAAGAAAACGCAATGAATGAAATAAATAATATGGAAAGCGCTTTTTTCATCTTTAATTCACAACAGATACTACAGAAAACATATTAGCATAATTATCTGCCATATCTTTAGATTCTTGATTTATACTTGTAATAAAATAAGACGTACTAAAATTTGAAAAATTTGGCTGAACGAACCATTGGTTAATATCTGCCTTTAAATTTAAAATAGGAATGTGGTTTTTAGTAACATCAGCATTATTAGGAAATGCTAAAGACACATTTCTAATTCCTGAAAATTTTCCAGAAAAACCACCAATATGATACACTATTTTTTTAGTTGGTTCGGGCGACTGAGGCGAGTGTCCTTCTATTTTAGCCATAATGTATCCTGAATTCCATGTCCAAAACATATCATTTAAAGGGTCAAGAGCGCCTGTTTGAGAACCAGACACATTTCTGGTAGAATCAACACCAATGGTAAAATTGATAGATGAAAAATGATTAGATGGTACTTTTTTAATCATTAAGTGTAATGAATTTGGTTGAGAATGGTCAACTAAATAATAACTTTCCACTTCTGTATAGGTATATCCTGAAGCGGTAACTAATTGTACATTACTGATATAATATTTAAAAATATCTACTGAAAAAGTATCGTTTGCCGAACTTACATAGGTAGAGGTATGCAAACTCAATGGTGCGCCATTTACCACATTTGCAATATGAATTTCTAAAAATCCAGTGGTATCAATTACATCAGGCATTGGTAATTCCTTTGGTGGAATAACTTCGTCTTTTTTACAAGAAATTATAGTAACTGAAATAAACAGAAGGAATAGTATTTTTTTCATGAATAAAATGCTTACTCAAATATACCACAAAAAACAGAAATTGTTTAAACAAATTGGACTTAATCTTCTATTCCTAAGAGTTACTATTCTACAAACCAACCAATTAATCGGCGACGTAATTTACTGCTATAGGTTTGGGTTTGATAGTCAGTATAATTGTTAGTAGCGTTAATACATTTAGCAAATTGTTTTACTCTATATTTAACCTCTTCACTTAATAAATCAAATAATTCAAAGGCTTCATCAAAATCAGCCGCGTTATCTTTAATACGTCCAAAATGGTCATCTAAAGATTGGTCTAATACAGTGTGAGGTTTTAAACCTTTACGTAAACATTGTAAATAGCGTTCACGAACCACAAATGCCTCGGCGGATGAATTTAAAAAACGAGCTTTAATGTCATCTGGTAACTCGTAGTCGTTTTCTAACTCATAATCCCACTCATCTTTGTAACGTTGCTCTAAATATAAATGAGGAGCTACAAACACGTGTTTCCAATCAATAGGAAATTGCCATAAGTTAAAACGACGTGAGTTATTTCCTAAATCAACAATATTAAATTTCTTTTTACTAGGTAATATACGAGACCCACGACCAATCATTTGATGATATAAGGTCAATGATTTAGTAGCACGATTTAAGATGATAGTTTCAACCTCAGGCTCATCAAAACCTGTAGTTAAAATACTTACCGAACTTAAAATTCCATCTTTTGTATTTCTAAACCAGTCTAAAGTTTCTGCTCTGTCTCTATCACTAAATGTACTATCCAAATATTTAATAGGATAGCCTTTAGCTTTAAACATATTGTAAACCGAAATACTTGTTAAAATACCAGCATTAAAAATAAGCGTTTTAGTTCCTTTTCCAATTTCTTCGTAAGCATCTAATAACTTACCTTGCATCATGGCTTGAGTATACAATATTTCATGAGAACCAGTTGTAAACTCACCATTATTACCAACGCGTAACGAACTAAGATTAACATCATTAGAATAAGTAACTCCTTCTGCTAAAAAACCTTTTTCAATTAATGAAGGGATACTTTCTCCAACTAAAATTTCTTTATACGTTTGGTAAAGTGGTAATTTTTTATTGCTACTTAAAGGAGTAGCCGTAACACCTAAAATATTGACGTTTTCGAAATAATGAAATATTTTTCGAAATGAATTGTAGTGAGCCTCATCTACTATTACTAATCCAATATCTTCTAAAAATTGTTCGTCTTCTTGTAAACGATTATTTAATGTTTCAACTAATGCTGTAAAACTTTGAAATTCGGTTTGTTGTGTTAAAGATTTAACTTCGGAATTAATGACTTTATTTTTAATTCCAATACTGGCTAATACATCCGAGGTTTGCTTACTTAACTCAATACGATGTGTTAATATTAAAACCTTACGATTAAAATGATTTGGCTATTTCCGAGAAGATGATTGTTTTACCACCACCTGTTGGCAATTGAAATAATAGATTCTCGTTAGGCTTAGCATCTCTAAGCTTATTAAAAATAGTATTAACAGCCTCTTCTTGGTAGGGGTATAATTGACGAGTAGATATAGTTTCTTCGGTTTCCAACGTACAAAAAAATTAGCCTATAAACTTAGGATTTTTTTTGATTAAGCAGGGAAAAAGATAGAAATATTAAATAACGAGTTATTGACAATTAAAACAAACTATCTGATGATGGTAACATTTCCCTTGTATTGTTTATCAATACCATCATTGAAGATATAGAAGTAAGTGCCTGTAGGTAATAGGTTTCCTAAGTAAGTACCATTCCAACTATTATCATAGTTTGTAGCGCTATAAACCTGTTTGCCATAACGGTTATAAATTTTCAAATTATTGTCAGGATATTTCCCCAAATTACCAATATAAAACACATCATTTTCTCCATCGCCATTAGGCGTAAAGGTGTTGTAAAAAAATAATTGGTCTCCTGGTCTTACAGTAACAGTTACAACATCGGTGTTAGAACAGCCATGTTGATCATCAACTGTAAGTGTATAAGTTGTTGTAGTGGTTGGCCATACATCTGGATTAGTGGTATTCTGGTATTTAATATTATAATCAGGCTGCCACCAAAATATCGTGCCACTAGTTGAACCTATTAATGTATAGGTTTGCCCTTCATCAATCGTTGTATCTGCAGAAGCATCAATAGATGGAGCAGGAAAAGCATAAACTGTTACTTGAGATATCTTATCTGGACAAAATGCATCAGATACTGTAAGTGTATAAACGGTGGTAACTGATGGCGAAGCAAATGGACGAGCATCTGTTGCATTACTTAATCCACTGGTTGGACTCCAACTAAAATTATGAAAGGAATTATTGTTATTAGGGGCGCCTATTTGAACATTGGCTTCTTTTCCAAAACAATAACCAGTGTCAATCCCAGCATTAAACGTATGAATTTTATCTAAATTAATAAACATGCTATTCGATACAATAGTTGTATCAAAATCAGTAACCGTTAAAGTGTAAGTTATATCTGATGTAACATTAGTAACTGTAGGATTAGCCACTGTTGTTGAACTTAAAAAAGTACTAGGCTGCCACAAATATTTATAAGGTGGCGTGCCGCCACTTGCACTAGGCGAACCGCCAATAACAACAGTTCCATTTAAACAACCAACTACATCAGGACCAGCATTTGCCACTAACTGAGAAAACACTTGATTGTTAAAACCAATGAAACAGATGATATATAAAATTACCTTTTGCATTTTTACAAATGTAAAAAAAGAAATGTAAAATGTGGCATTTAGATTGGCTTTTTGAGGTAAAAGGAAATGTTAATTGATGTTTAAGCAGGTGAAAAAATATTTCTACCAAATAGCAAAATTATTATAAATCATCGCCTTTCCCCATTTCTCTTTTCCAAAATCTTTTTCGAGTTGAGCTTTTAATTCGGCTGCTTTATAAATTTTTTGTTTTGATTTCTTTTGAAGCAGAGCAGTGGTTTCGGGTTTTACCACTTCCACACTTTTCGCAAAATATATAACACCTCCATCTTCAGTAGCTAAACCTAAAATGGCTCCAGGTAAACCAACAAAACTTTCGGGACCAATGGATGAATTTACTTCTGAACAAAACCATGCATAAATTCTTGTGCTATCATTGGCTTGCCAAATAGCTTTGCGGCATTGATAGCCACAAATATTTCGCTTGCTTTCCGTTATTTTCCATTTAAATGTTCGAATGGAATCTGCTACTAAAAAGGTTTCGCCCCATATCTTTTTTTCGGTTAAACGTTTATTTGAAACATAATTTTGATACACGACGTTTTTTGTAGTTGCCCAACTCATACGTTCCACTAAATCACTTTCCTGAGGTTTAAAAACAGATAAAGAGTCATCAAAATATAATTCAAACACATCCACTTTATTTTTATCTTCTTCTCTCAACCATTCTTTTACATCACCATTGTTTTTAAATTTCTTATAGAGATTAGTTTTACGCTCATAGGTAATTTTACCATACGTAATTTGAGATTGTGCCACTTGAGTTGTCATCCATAAACAAACAAAAGCAATTATGTATGTCTTAAAATTCATCTTCCTCCTTTGTTTTATTGCTGTTAAACTTAAATGTAGCTTTTAATAAAAAATATCTTGATATGATATTTGTTTTAATATCTGTAATAACATTACTGCTAATATCTCTATCGACACTAATGTTTTGATTTAAAATGTCGTATGCATAAACTCCTAAAATAAAATTCTCTTTTTTAAAGAAAGTCTTTGAGAAAGAAGCGTTCCATACTAAGTAATTAATATTATATCCATTACTTCGTTTGCTATTTATCGTATAGTTAGCATTGCTTTCTAACATAAAGTTTTTAGGTAGTTTTGCGCTAATGTTGCCAGATAGGCCTTGAGAAGAATAGGGAGTGTTACTTTTATTATTTAAAGTAGAAAAAGCAGAATTATAAGAGTAGTTTCCTGAAATTCCTGCACTAAATTTCTCAAGATTTAATCTTATATCTAACGATACATTACTTCTAATGTCCTGTGTTTTATTCTCTAGTCCATTAATCATCGATTTATTTTCGCTATAAGATGCCCATAGGTTAGGGCCAAGCTCTAATTTTTTAGAAAAGAAAGGAATGCTAGATCCAAGGTATCCATTAAAATTATAATTACCATTTACATTAATAGCTTGAGCTACTGTTCTTCCAATACTATCGTAAGAGGTTGCGGTAGCCATATCGTTATTAATGTAATTATACGTTAAACCCATCCATGTGTACTTGCCACTTATTGATTTCCATGAATTGAAATTTAAATTGATGCTATGCATAAACGTTGGCAACAGACTGGGGTTACCAATATTAATAAAGTTAGGATTTGAGTTATCTCTTACGGGTTGTAATTGACTAATTGTAGGGTTTTGAGAACTAGTCGTATATTTTATATCTAGTGCTTTATTATCAGAAAATTTATAACGGATAGTAGAAAATGGCAATATGTTATTAAAGTTCTGCGTAATGTGTTGATCTTTGAAAATGTTGTTGTTGTTTACAAATACATTTCGAGCCTTGGTTCCTATGGTAAAACGCATTTTCTTTACTTCATAAATAAACTTTAAGCCAGCACGGTTAATTTGTTTTACGTTTATAAAATTATTGGTAACAGTAGAATCCAATTCTGTGTATTCGCCTCCAATATTATTTAATGCTTTTTTATCTTGCTTACTATTATAATGCATAAAGTCGTAAGACACTTCAATTTTTAATTTTTTGGTAATAGGTTCCGTATAAGAAATACCAGCTATGTGACTTTGATTAACATTTAATCCTTCTTTCTTTTGATTAATAGAGGTTAAAAAATTAACAGAGTCGGCATAAGAATAATTATCTGTTTTTAAAACACCATCTGTATTGGTTTCTGAAAAAGAGTTACTATAAGAAACATTTAATAATCGATCTTTCTTTTTGAAACGCTTTATTAATTTTAAATTATTAGAGATATCGTAACCCGAATTTTTAGTTGAATTGTTGATAGATGTATTTCTGGTTTTTACATTATCACTACTTAAAAAATCTGTTTCGTCTTTGGAAGCAGAATTAGTGCCTAATAATTTAACTTTAGAATTGAAATAAAAATCAGTAAGAGAATCGATACGTTGTTCAAGTCCTAAATTAAAAGCATGTGCTTCATTTTTTTGAATGCTTTCCACTAAATTATCAGAAGTATAACTTGTGTCGGTTAAGAAATACTGTGCCTTTTTAGTAGTTTTTGAATTGACCATACTATTATTGTATGAGTAATTAAAGTTTAGCTTCGTGTTTTTCGACAATTTATCAGTATAGTAAAATCCTGTTTTTAAATTTTGAGGAATACCTTGTGGCTGAGAGTTTGACATGGACATTGACCAACCGCCATCTTCATTTTCCTGTCTATCAAATTCATTATTTAAGCCATACTTATATACATCGTCCCAACCAAAACTTGAATTTGGCGTATTACTTGCTAAACCAAAGACAGATATTTTTAATTTCTTTTTAAAGTAATTTCCTAAGGCTTCGCCTTCATAAAACTTCTGAAAATCACTGGCGCCTGATACTTTACCAAAATATCCTTTTTTGGCTTCGTCTTTTAATTTAAGATTTAAAATTTTCTGGGTTTCTTCTCCAGTACTTGAATTGGCAACATCATCACTTTTCTTTTCATATACCTGAACAGATTCGATGGAGCTGGCATTTAAGTTTCGAGTTGCTACGGTTGGGTCGCCACCAAAAAACTCATCACCATCTACTAATACCTTATCCACGGCTTTGCCTTGCGAGGTAATTTTTCCATCCTTATCCACTTTTAAGCCTGGCAATTTTTTTAATAAATCCTCTACTGTAGCATTGGCTTTAGTTTTAAACGAATCGGCTGTATATATTAAGGTATCACCTTTGTAGTAGATAGGATCTTTAAAAGCAAAAATAGTAACTTCATCTAACGATACATTTTTAGGTTGTAGGATGATTTTACCAAAATCATATTCTAAGTTTTTTTTATCGCCAAAAATAAAGTAGCCCATATCGGCAAACTTTGGGTGCGAAATAACAACCTGATACGTATCGATAGGTAATGGTTTAAGCTTGAAAAAACCTTCGGAATTAGTTCTTGTAAAATCTACAAGAGTAGAATCCATTAATTTAATAGCCATTACAATAGCATTAGGTAATGGGCCTTTGGATACAGTATCTTGAATGTTTCCTGAAATGCTCAGCTTTTGTGAAAAAGAAGAGATGGTGCTAAATAATAAAAAATAGAGTAAGTATCTCTTCATAAAGTTTTGCTTAAAGCGAAAATACGAAGATTATAACGATGGTTTAAAAAAAGGATACAAAAAACGTTAAAGAATTTGTTAATGATCTGTTAACGAAAGAAGTATATCATTATAATTGCAAAGAGCGCTAATATTTTCTTAGCGCTCCTTCCATAATAACTTTGCGACCTTTGCGGTTAGATGCTCTGCATCTTAATTGCTAAATCAACTAATCGAGTGCTATAACCAAATTCATTATCGTACCAGCCAATTATCTTCACTAAATTACCCACTACGCTTGTAAAATCGCTATCAAACACCACGGAGTGAGGATTACCTACAACATCCACTGAAACTAATGGGTCTTCAGAATATTCTAAAATGCCTTTTAAATCTGTCTCTGATGCTTGTTTAAAAGCTAAGTTAATTTGCTCTACACTTGGATATTGAGTTAATACACACGTAATATCTGTTAAGGAACCATCAGGCACAGGCACTCGCATACCACAGCCTCCTAATTTATCTTCTAAGTCAGGAAAAATTTTACCTAATGCTTTTGCTGCACCAGTTGTGGTTGGAATAATACTCAATGCCGCTGCACGTGCTCTGCGCAAATCTTTGTGCGGCGCATCATGTAAGCGTTGGTCGCCGGTGTAGGAGTGAACAGTCGTAACATATGCTTCTTCAATACCCCATTGACGTAGTACCTTTAACATAGGTGATGCGCAATTAGTAGTACAAGATGCATTTGAAATAATAATATCTTCAGATTCTAATAATTCATCATTAACACCTAATACAACTGTTTTAATCGTGTCATCTGTTGCAGGTGCTGATAATATAACTTTTTTAGCCCCAGCGGTAATATGTTTTTGTGCAGATTCTCTAGTTAAAAAATGGCCAGTAGATTCGATCACGATATCTATCCCCAATGATTTCCATGGCAAGCTTTCTGGATCTTTAGCTGCAAATATTTTAACCTCGTTGCCATTAACATATATGTGGTCGTTATCATGCTTTATTTCTCCATCAAACTTACCATGTACCGAATCGTACTTTAATAAGTGAGCTAAAGTCTTTGCATCTGTGATATCATTGATGGCAACTATATTAATGTTGGGATTAGTAAAAGCAATTCTAAAAAACACTCTTCCTATTCTTCCAAATCCGTTAATGGCAACATTTATCTTCTTCATAATATTCTTTTTTTAGGTCAAGTAAAGTTACATTAAAGTTTATTGAAAGCGAAAAGAACTTTTATTAATTAATTGTAAATATTTTACATACACTAAAGCTGTTTACACTCTTCAAAAAAATGTAGGATTCCATTAACGTTTAATAAATAGGAATAAATAGTATTTTAGTATATCGTATGTTTTGATATATTTGGATAGCAAATTTTTGCATTAAATCATTTAAAACATGCCATCAACAATTATAAAAATTCAAGACTTTGAATTAAATGAACTTTATAAATCATTTCCTGGAGTCATTACCAGTATTAAAGTAAATTTAGATTATACGGAGGAATGTTTATTTATATCTGACAATTGCGAAACTTATTTTGGCTACACGGCCGATGAGTTAATTAAAAATTGGGATTCGTTTTTAAATAATATTAATGGGCAAGACAAAGATTATTTTAAAAATGATTTAAAAGCAGCATTAAAAACCACTAAACGAATTTCATCGGTTGGAAGATTTAAAACCAAAGACAATGAGATTAAATGGTTAAAGTTTAATGCTAATATTATTGATTGCACAAGTCATTACATTTTACAAGGAGTATATATTGATATTACCGAAGAAAAAACTAGAGAACTGAAAGAAGATAAACTTAAGGATTCTTTAATTTTATTAGCTCGTCATTCTGTTATTTATAAAGGTGATGTGAAAAGTATTGGTAAACTATGCACACAAATTATTGCTGATACTTTAGATATTTCGAGAGCAGGTTTTTGGTTATATAACACCACCAACATTAGTTGCGACACTTTATTTACAAAATCATCTCAACAATATACTGGTGGCGACATTTTAAGCGATAAAGACTTCTCTGATTTTTTTACCTTGCTTAGAAAAGAGCCTTTTGTGATGGCTAACGATGCACAAAATCATATTTTTACTAAAGCCTTAACGGAAGGTTATTTAAGTAAAAGCAATATCCAATCCTTATTATTTGTTCCAATTATCCATAACCAACAAATTATTGGGGTGCTTAGCCAAGAGCAAACACATAAACAAAGAACCTGGCAAAAATTGGAAATTAATTTCTTATTTCAGGTAGCCGAATTAATCTCTTTATGTTTTTCGCTAAACGAACGTAATTTGTTGGAAGAAGAACAAAAGCAAAAAATTGAAGAGTTAAGCAATATGGTGGAGCGATTGAAATCTCAGATTAGGTAGTTTTTTTCTGTCAGTTCGAGTGGCTTGAGGTACGAAAGCTGTATCGAGAACTATGGTTTACATTCACGTCTCGATACAATTCTCCTACGTCGAATCACTCGAAGTAACAAATTACTTCACCTCAAATTCTAAAAACAAATCGCCTTTGATGTAGCCTTGGAGTTTATCGCCAATAGCCACGGGGCCAACACCCTCTGGAGTACCTGTGTAAATTAAATCGCCCACTTTTAAAGTAACGAATTTGGATACGTAAGCAATCACTTTATCGAAGCTAAATAACAAATCTTTGGTATTACCAACCTGACGAGATACGCCATTGATTTTTAATTCAAAGGCAATATCCTCTAAATTTCCTAATGATGATTTGGAAACAAATTTACCTAAAGGAGCAGAGGCATCAAAAGCTTTTGCTTTTTCCCAAGGTAAACCTTTAGCTTTACATTGTGCTTGTAAATCTCTGGCAGTAAAGTCGATACCCAAGCCTATTTCATCATAATATTTATGTGCAAATTGTTCTTCGATGTGTTTACCCACTTTATTTATTTTAATCACGATTTCAATTTCGTGGTGTAAATCTTTAGTAAACTCAGGATAATAAAAAGGCTCAGAGTCTTTTAACAAAGCCGTATCTGGCTTCATAAAAAATACAGGTTCAGTTGGCACTTCGCTTTTCATTTCCTTAGCGTGTTCGGCGTAATTACGACCTATGCAAATAATTTTCATATACTTAAGTTTTTATAGTAGCCCATCTGTTAATTAGTCACCCTGAACTTGTTTCAGGGTCTCATGAGATGCTGAATCAAGTTCAGCATGACCATACCCTAATACAAATTCATCCTACTAATTAAACAATAATAATTAGTATTTTTGACAAATTTAGAATTTTTAAAATGAGCACTACACATTACGATATAATAATTGTTGGAGGAGGAATAGTTGGTTTAGCAACAGCCTATAAATTACAAGCACAAAACCCAACAAAAACCATTTTAGTTTTAGAGAAAGAAAAAGAAGTAGCTGCTCATCAAACGGGTCATAACTCGGGCGTGATACACTCTGGCATTTATTATAAACCAGGTTCTTATAAGGCTGTGAAGTGTGTAGAGGGAAGAAGAGAGTTGATGAGTTTTGTGAAAGAGCATAACATCCCACACGACCTTTGCGGAAAAATTATTGTGGCTACTGAAGAAAGTGAGTTGGCTCACATGAACAAAGTATTTAATAATGGAGTAGCAAATGGAGTAGAGGGCATTGAACTTATAGATGCCAAACGTATTAGCGAAATTGAACCTCATTGTAAAGGTATTGCTGGTATTTGGGTGCCTTGTACGGGAATTATAGATTATAGTGATGTAGCCCGTAAATATGTGGAATTGATACATGCCAAAAATAATGGTTGTAAAGTATTAACGAGTCATAAGGTAACAGACTTTATTAAAAAAGGAGATACTACCGATGTAGTAACAGAAAAAGGAAACTTTAATGCAAACTATATTATTTCGTGTGCAGGATTACAAGCAGATAGAGTAACCAAGAAAGATCATGTAAAAACCGATTCGGCAATTGTTGGATTTAGAGGAGATTATTATGACTTAACAGAGAAGGGTAGAAGCAAGGTGAAGAATTTAATTTATCCGGTGCCTAATCCTAAGTTCCCATTTTTAGGAGTACACTTTACACGCATGATTAAAGGAGGTGTAGAATGTGGACCAAATGCGGTGTTTGTATTTGACAGAGAAGGCTATAGCAAAACCGCTTTTAGTTTAAAAGATACCTTAGAAGCATTTGGCTTTAAAGGTACTTGGAAGTTTTTTTGGAAACACTGGCGCTTTGGTTTGGATGAATACCGTGGAGCCTTTAGTAAAGCTTATTTCTTAAACCGTTTACGTAAGTTAATCCCCGATTTGCAAATGGATGATATTGTACCAGCAGAGCGTTGTGGTATTAGAGCCATGGCTTTAGGGCCAGAGGGCGAAATGTTGGATGATTTTAAAATTGAATTCTCGGGCAACTCTATGCACGTGATTAACTCACCTTCACCAGCAGCAACTGCCTCATTAGCTTATGGTAATGAGATAGCTGAGCAAGCTAAGAAGTATTTTAAGTTGGCTTAATAAACCTTTTTTTGGTAAACTAGGAGTACTTTCAGTGTAGTCTGCTAGTACCTTTAGAGTACTCTTTCAGTACCCATAAGGTAGTCAAGCAGCTATCAAAAGGGAGTCAAACAGTCACCACAAGGGAGCCAAGCAGTCACCACAAGGGAGTCAAACAGTCACCATAAGGGAGTCAAGCAGTCACCACAAGGGAGTCAAGCAGTCACCATAAGGGAGTCAAACAGTCACCACAAGGGAGTCAAGCAGTCACCATAAGGGAGTCAAACAGTCACCACAAGGGAGTCAAACAGTCACCATAAGGGAGTCAAACAGTCACCACAAAACCTTTTCAAGGTACCCACAAAGTACTTTAGCAGTAGCCACAAAACCCTTTCAAGGTACTTATAAATAACACTTTCAGGGCTCATAAGGTTATAATTATGCCTTATTGGATTGAGTAATATTGCCATTACAATTGATTTTAGTAAATTTGATAATAAGCTTAGGATGTAAAAACCATCCTTATCTACCCAATTATGGATAGATAAGGATGAGAAAATCATCCATATAAGTTAGTTAGGGGTAATTTAGACACACAAACTGTAATGAAAAAATATTCAGCAAATAATTCACGAATAGGTTTAGATATATTTATTGCTGTTGTTATCATAATAGGTATAATGACTATTCTATTGATTGAATTTAAAGCAAATTCTATTTTGATTTTTTTGTCGATAGCTATTTCATTGGTGACAATTTACTTTGCAATCCAAATTTATAGACACAAGGTATTTGACATTAGGTTTAATGAAAACGAAATTGTTGTTGAATTCAGACATAAATCGGATAAATTAGTCTATTCATATAACGACATAGTATCAATTGAATATCGCAGTGGTGGCGGACACTCACTAAATATATTTATTTTCAGTAAAGACAATTCATTGTTTAAATACAAGACACATTCAATAGCATCAGGCGACGAATATGTTGAATTTATAAAACAAGCTAAGACACACAATAAAAAATTCAAAACTTACATCTGGCCTAAAAGCGATTCACTGCATAGAAAACTAAGACAAGCAATACTAAATGTAGAATACTAAACTACCCCTAACACACGGCTTGTTCTATTTGGGCATTCGGCTTCGGTATTTGCAAAAGCGGCAGACAATTATTTAATTTTTGCTTTGCAAATGTCCATTAAACATTTAGCTTTGTTAGTAATATTTCGGCAGACATTGTTTCAAATCCCAAACAAAACAAGCCGCGAAAACGTTAGGTTCAAGCCACCCTTTTGTCTCCGTAGAAACATTATGGTAGCTGAGTAGTAAAAATTTAAAATAACAAATCTTATTAATTGATTAATCCTTTTAAAATATTTTTTCTTTTGTTTATGCTGTATTGCTGGGAAGCAAAAACACAAACAGATTATATTACTAATGGTAGCTTTGAGAAAATTGATTCTTGTTATGGAACCACAGCAGGACCTTCATTTGATATTTATGCATGGAGTGGTTGTAGTGGGTGGAGTAACCCAAAAGCAGGCACCCCAGATTTATGGTGTCAAAGCCCAATAACTTGGACTGTTGTGCCGCCAGCAATCCCTACAATTGGGTTTCAATACCCAAAAACAGGTAATAATATGGCAGGACTTTTTCAGGGATTTAGCTCAAACAACTCTTATTATGGTGAATATATTCAAAACAAATTAATCAATACCTTAAAAAAAGATTATATGTACAGTATTGAGTTTTATTTATCAAAAGGATTTTCTCCGTGTACAATTAGTCAAATAGGAGTCAAATTTTTTACTGCAAAGTACTATGATCCTTCTTTGCCATATTGGTATACTAATACAATATCAGATGTAGAAAATAGTAGAAATACTTTTATTCTTGATACACTTGGTTGGCAAAAAATAAGTTTGCAATATAAAGCAAACGGTACAGAGAATTATATAATCATTGGTAGTTTTGCAGATAGTTTAGATTTAATTTTTGTAAAACCAGATTTAACATTATGTGATTCATCTGGGGGCATTTATCCTTCTGTCTATTTTTTTATTGACGACGTATCTGTTATAGAACAAGAATTTGAAGGTGAAGTCTTAATACCAAATGTTTTTACTCCAAATAACGATAAAAGTAATGATGTTTGGTACTGCGATTTAAGTAGTAGCGAAAAAGTAAATTGTACTATTTATAACCGCTGGGGACTAAAAGTTTTTGAAACTAGTAATAATGTTATTGCATGGGACGGTTTAACAGCAGCAGGAACTGAATGCATAGATGGCATATACTTTTATTGTATTGAAACAGAAACGGAAAAGTATAAAGGACACATTCAGTTATTAAGGTAATCTATTATTTCTAGAATTGTGAGGTGGCCAAAACCTAACAAAACCTAAATCCCATTTGGGCATTCGGCTTCGGCATTTGCAAAAGCAGTCGCTCCCGCGAAAGACAGTTATTTGTGCTTTGCAAATGTCTATTAAATATTTAGCTTTGTCAGTAATATTTCGGTAGACAAAGTTTCAAATCCCAAACGGAAATTTAGCTCCAAAACGTTAGCGGTAAGTTTAAGAAAATCCAACAATGACAAACGAGAACACTAAATATGACAATGTTTATAGGCGAATAGGCGCTTCATTTATCGACCTATCAGTTTTTATTCCATTAGGGGTTATGGACAGCTATATATGCAGTGAATTTGAAAATAAATTTGTGATTTTGTCGTGGCTTTTTATAATGTCATTCATAGTTATATTTTATACTGTGTTTTTACACTATAAATATGGACAAACTTTAGGCAAAATGGCGACAGGTATAAAAGTAGTAAACTTAAATGAATCACAAGGCATAACAATCAAACAATCACTTTTACGCAGCATTACATATATTATAATTGAGACATCGGGGCTAATATATTTTACTATTCTTATTATAACCTCTGACAAACCAATAATAAATATGATTGAAAGCAATGACTACTTTGGTCTTATTATATCTTTACTTTTGGTATTATTGGAATTAATTATTTTGTTTTCAAACAAAAAAAGAATGGCATTTCACGACTATCTAGCAAAGACAGTTGTAGTGAAGTTAAATTTTCAAGAAAAAACCTAACCGCTAACAGCACCTAAAAAAAATGCGGGCGGAAGTATAAGTTTTTTGCCTACAAGTTGTCGCTTCGCGAAAGTTTCTTATTTTTATGTAAGCAAAAAAGAGTACAGTATTTCGGCAACTAATTAATATTGTGTCGGTAGAAAACATTTCGGTTTCAAAGCCGCACTTCTTTTAGCTCCAAAACGTTAGTAGCAATTGCCACAGACAAATATGAATCAATCAATGAATAAAATATTAACCTGGACAATTATCATTGGTTTCATTGTTTTTGTTACTATACAATCTATTAGACAAAATTCGGAAGACCAATACTTAAAAGACAATCCTAATTTGACAACTGCCAAAATAATTGACTGGGATCCTGGTGCGAAAGGTGGTGGAAAACAACTTAATTATGAATTCATAATAGACAACAAAACGTACAATGGATCAAATAGTTATTATGGCTTATCTCAAAGAAACAATTATCTATTGAATAAATATTTCCCAGTAATTTATTCATCAAAAGACCCAAATGTAAATCGATTATTAATTATCGAAAATGAATTTAAAGAGTTTGACTTAATTCAACCAGACAGTCTGAAAAAATATAACGAAATATTAAAATAGACAATCAAACTGTGTTTAACTGTGTGGCGGCAACAGCTACTAACACACGGTTTATTCTATTTGGGCATTCGGCTTCGGCATTTGCAAAAGCAGTCGCTCCCGCGAAAGACGTTTATTTTTGCTTTGCAAATGTCTAATAAAATTATAGCTTTGTTAGTAATATTTCGGCAGAAACGGTTTCAAATCCCAAACAGAAATTTAGCTCAAAAACGTTAGCAGTAATTTTAAAAGACAGTAATGACAGACATAACTTTAGAATCCGAAATTGAAAATGCTACTGGACGAATTGAAACTCGACAAAGAGAAATCGATGCTGAATTAAAACAATTAGTTACTCAAATTGAAAATTATACAAGTTGGGCTTGGCGATTTGTCTGGTTTGGAGCAATTGTAGCAATATCATCAATCATATTTTATTTTTGCAAAAATACAGAAACTGGTTTTGGGCTTAATTTACTAGGCGATTTTATGGCTGGAACAGTTGCCTCAATCTGGTCACTTGCTGGCCTATTTTTTATATATGTTGCATTTCTTGGACAAAAGCAGCAACTATTAAATCAGCAATTAGAAATAATGTACAGCCAACTTGAGGTAAAATATACTAGGCTTGAACTTTCAGGTCAGAAAGCGGAAATGAAAGCACAAAATGAAACATTACGTCAACAAAAATTCGAAAATACTTTTTTTCAATTACTAACTTTATTTAATTCCATCGTAAATACGCTCGATTTGAGAAGGTCAACTGGTTCGGAAATAATTACATCAGGTAGAGACTGTTTCCAGAATTTTCATAAAAGGTTATCAAATGAAATTGCTGGATTAAATGGAGGAATGGGCGGCTA
>Ga0208628_1000357_pt1 | contig 24194 bp, 17 predicted proteins | sample LakWasMet16_LOW5_2_FD_183864 | JGI IMG/M metagenome (GOLD analysis project Ga0208628, IMG submission 183864) | Freshwater sediment methanotrophic microbial communities from Lake Washington under simulated oxygen tension - Sediment Metagenome... | ecosystem: Environmental > Aquatic > Freshwater >... | reverse complement strand
GCGGCAATTTTCCAGCATCATGGGCGATTTTCTCGATACGGTTTTGAATATCGATACGCGGGTTTTCCGCACGGTTGGCCCCTTGATTTACAACCCCGGTTTTCTCACCCAGGAATATTTTTCCGGTCGGCGGATTCGTTACGTCAGTCCGGTACGTTTGTTTTTCTTTCTGGCGGTGCTGACTTTCCTGCTGGCGCAATTTTCATTGCCCGATGATATGGGGCCCGGCGAGGAAAACTCCCCGGTGCAGGTCAATAGCAAAAGCGACGACAAGATCGGCAAGGCCAAAACGATCGAAGACGTGGAAGCAATACGCAAGGACATATTGAGCGAACTTGCCGAGGCAAAAAAGGAAACCGGCTCAATACCGATGGTCGGCGCGGCATTGGAAAGAGCAAAGACCGAAGTCAACCAGAAGGCAGACGAAAGAATTGCCGAGTTGAAAAAACAAAATCCGGCGGCGGTCGCTGCGACACCCGCCAAGACAAGGCCCGCGACAATCTCGCTGGGCACCAAGCCGACGGCAGACCCCACCGATCCGGATATGGATAACGAAGGCCATATCTCGTTTAACGGCGAAGTCTGGGATGCCGAGAAAAATCCGATAAAGGTTTCCTGGGTGCCGGATTCGGTCAACAAATGGTTCAACTCTCTGGTCGGGCGCGCGGAAAAAAACGGCAAACGCATCAGCAAGGAACCGAAGGTTATTGTCGAAGCATTGCTTAGTGCGCTGCCGATGACATTATTCCTGATGCTGCCGGTGTTTGCTCTGTTGTTGAAGCTGATGTTTATATTCAAGCGCCGTCTTTACATGGAACATTTGATCGTTGCGTTGCACAGCCATGCATTCCTGATGTTTTCGATCCTGCTGCTGATTCTGTTCAACGACCTGACGGCCTGGTTTGCCAATAGTGCGTGGGTAACGGTTCCGTGCGGCATATTGACCGCCGTGCTCTGGATCTGGATGCCGATTTATTTATTCCTGATGCAAAAACGGGTTTATCAGCAAGGCTGGATACTGACTTTCATCAAATACGCGATTATCGGGAATCTGCACATCATCCTGCTGACGATGGCGATCACGTTTACGCTGATTATCAAAATGATTTGGCTGTAAAAATGAATGTCATATACGAAGTGAATCTGTTCGTCGAGCGCGAGATTGAAGCGGATTACCGTGTCTGGCTGGAAAAACACATCGCTGAAATTCTTGCATTGCCGGGTTTCCTGGATGCGCAAAGTTTCGATGTGGAGCAGGACGATAACGCCGGTACCCTAGCCATTAGCGTGCAATACCGGCTGGAATCACGCGAAGCATTGGATAATTATTTCGAGCAACATGCACCGCGCCTGCGGGCGGATGGCACCGATAGATTCGGCGATCGCTTTCGCGCGAATAGACGTGTGCTGGTTAATTCACGGATGTTTACGAATTAAGCGTAGGTCGGGTCCGGCCCGACGCTTCTGACAGATTGCGATGCTGCCTATGTCGGGCCAGGGCCCGACCTACTTATTTTATTGCTTCACGCTGGATCATGTCGGTCCTTGCACCGGCCGGCGCGCTCAGCAAACGCGTGCGGAAGGTATCGCGTTGCTGCTGGTTCCAGTGCTTGCCGAGTGCTACCAGCGTGTTGCGGTCCTCGGTCTTCAATTCCCGCAACAGCATCAGCCAGGGCTTGATTTGTTCCTGTGGAATAAACAATAGCCAATCCTGCAAGGCCTGCGCTTCCTTGCCCAATGAGGGGCCCAATACCCAAGCCTGCTGGTATTCGGGCAATTGCTGTGCAAATTTCGCTTTCAGTGCCTGTTGTTTTTCGATCGGCAGCAAACGCCATTGTTCGTAGGCGGCGTTGACTTTTACCTGGTCGATTTTGCCCAGTGATTGCCAGGCGGCAAAGCGCGAGCGCTCCCGTGATTTTTCGGTAAACGACAAACTGTCCCATTGTCTTTGTTTGAGCAACAGCGTTTGCTGTTCGGCCGCCGACAGCTTCAGCCAATGCTGTGCCTGCGCGCGCAATTGGGCCTGAGCTTTTGCATCGAGCTGCGGCCACAAAGACATCGCCGCTTTCAACAGATTCTGTTCCTGCGCCGGCAATTGCTCGAATTTGGCCGATGCGGCGGGCAGACTCTGTGCATGCAAGTTGTTGCCGATCAGAAAAAACAGGCAGGGCAGAAAAATACGGCGGACTTTAATTGTCATTGGTGACTGCCTCGTCGAATTCGGTCGCGACTTCGTCTGCCGGTTTGCTGATTTCGCCGGATTTAAGCACTTCGAAATTCTCTTCCGGCGCGCCTGCCGCAATCCAGCTCAGAAATGCCATATCTTCGGCCTGCGCCTGTATTTCAGGATGCGCGATCACGTCGTAATCGGGATGAATCACGGCCGTTTGCACATCGGTCAATGCGACCTTTGCCGTTTTCGGTATTTCCGTTTGCTGACTATCCCACCACCACCAGCCCAGCCCGCCAAGCAAGAGTGCCATGAACAACACCAGCCAGGGCCAGCGCGCCGCTGGCTTTATTTCCGCTTCGATTTCCGGCTCGGGCACCGCGGTTGGGATGGATGGTGCGAATACGGCAGCCGGCCTTTCCCGGGTCTGAATCAATTCGGGCGGCAATTGTTTTACTTCTTCAAAAAAACTGTCGCGCAAGCGTTCCAGTTCGGCGAAATTGAAACCGGCGGCGTGCAATTGTTCGAGACCGCGCTCAAGCGCAAAACGATACGTGGTCTCGCTGATGTTCAAGACCTGTGCCGCATGCGAAAAATCCAGGCCCGCGACCAGACGCAATAACAAGGCGGCGCGCGGACCGTGACTGATCGATGCCAATGCCGGCCACGGGCTTTGTCCCTGGGCCAATTCCTTGCGCGATAGCAGCAGTGTCCAGAAGCGGATCGGCCATTGCGAAATCGGCAGCTCGGCATACTCGGCGTTAAAGGCTGCATCGACAGCGCTTAATGCCGATTGCAGCAAATCGCTATCGCCGCATTGCGCACGTGCCAACACATAAGCGCGACGATCGATGCCGCGGCGAAAAGCCAGCATCGCATTCGAGTTGACTGAAGAAGAACTTTGGGAGGAATTCACGCGGTATTCTAGTCCTTGGCTTCGTGGAACAATGGTGTTGACAGAAAAAAAATTCTTGCTCAGCCGCTATTTTTCTCGCTTGTCGCGTGAATCGTTGTGCACAGCTGTTGCGATGTTCCGTGGACATTTCAATTTCATATCAGCAAGCCCGTGTATGACCGGTAAAGTGACAGTAAGTGCCTGATTAATTAGCACAATGACAGTTTGGTTAAAATTTCACCAAGCCGGCATCAGGCCCGTTTTCACGCGCTTTGCGCAAAAATGTAATAGTCGCCATCCACAGGCTTATCCACAGGTGGTGTGGATAAGCTGTTTTGGCTATATTATTCAATATCTTACAGCACGTTTCTGTGACAAAAAACAGCTTTGTGCTGCAAGTGTATCCACAGGGGTATTGACCCTACTTAAACGCTAGAATTGGCCCATGCCCGAAACCCTTACCTGCGTTCTAAAGGTCGCTTTAGCGCTGCCTTTGCCACGCTGCTTCGACTATCTGTTGCCCGAAACCGTTCCGGTTGGCGAAAGCCTGGTGGGTTGCCGCGTGCGGGTACCGTTTGGCAGCGGCGAGAAGATCGGCATCGTTGAATCGGTGCAAATGCTGGATGTCTCCGGGGCCGAGTTGAAAACGGTGCTCGAAGTGCTCGATCAAAAGCCGGTCTTTTCCGGCGAACTGCTGCAAAACCTGCGCTGGTTGAGTCGATACACGCATGCACCAATCGGCGAAGTTTATGCGACCGCGATGCCGACTTTGTTGCGACATGGGCGTGAAGTCCCCGACAACAAAATCATCGCCTGGGAATTGACGGCGCTTGGGCGGCATCAATGGACTTATTTGCGCGCGAATACCAAGTTGCGGAAATTCGCCGAACGCCTGCTGAAGCATCCGGTGACCGAAGACCAGCTCGATGTCGATACCGAAAACTGGCGCAGCACCGCGAGCACTTTGAAGAGACGCGGTCTGGTTGAACGTGTGTCGTTGAAACTGGAAACGCATCCGGTCAAAAATCAAATCGGGCCTTTGCTCAATGTCGAACAAAAACAGGTTCTGCACGCGATCGAGAAACAGGCGCCGGGCTTTCATTGCCATTTGCTCGAAGGCGTGACTGGCAGCGGCAAGACCGAAGTCTATTTGCAGGCGATTGCGCACTGCCTGTCGCAAGGAAAGCAGGCGCTGATCCTGGTGCCCGAAATCGGACTGACGCCGCAGACACTGAAACGCTTCCGCGAACGCCTCGGTGTTCCCGTCTACAGCATGCATTCGGGTTTGAATGATGGCGAACGTGCACGCGCCTGGTCGGCGATGTGGCGTGGACAGGCGCACGTGCTGGTCGGAACCCGTTCCGCGATTTTCGCGCCGATGCCGAACCCCGGTTTGATTATCGTCGATGAAGAACACGATGCTTCCTACAAACAGCAGGACGGCATTCGCTATCACGCCCGCGATTTTGCGATCGTGCGCGCGAAGATTCTCGATATTCCCATCATCCTCGGCAGTGCAACGCCTTCGCTGGAAAGCCTGCACAACGCGATCGCCGGTCGCTATCAGCATCTGCATTTGAAAAAACGCGCCGGTATCGCGATGCCGCCACGCGTGCGGGTGCTGGATGTCCGCAAGCGGCCTTTGACGCATGGTTTGTCGGGCGAAACGCTCGAGGCGATCAAGGCCTGCATCGGGCGCGGAGAACAGGCGCTCATTTTCAAGAATCGGCGCGGCTATGCGCCGGTATTGCTTTGCCATGATTGTGGCTGGAGCGCGCAATGTCCGCGTTGCGACAGTCCGATGAGCGTACATGGCGTGGCGCGAAATCTGCAATGCCATCATTGCGGTCATCGCAAGCCGAAACTCGCTTCATGTCCCGATTGCAGCAGCTTGGCCTTGCAGCCGCAGGGCGTCGGTACCGAGCGATTGGAGGAAGCATTGGCCGCCGCATTTCCCGATGTGCCCTTGTTGCGGATTGATAGTCAAACGACTCGCAACAAGGATGGCCTGCAAAAAAAATTGGCCGAGCTCGGCGACAAGGCCGGCATTTTGGTGGGTACGCAAATTCTTGCGAAAGGCCACGACTTGCCGCGACTCACTCTTGTTTGTGTCGTAGGCATCGATGAAGGATTGTTTTCCGCCGATTTCCGCGCCAGTGAAAAACTGGCGCAGTTGCTGATACAAGTTACCGGTCGTGCCGGTCGTGCCGAGTGGCCGGGTGAAGTGTTGCTGCAAACGCATCATCCCGACCATCCGATGTTGAACACTTTGCTGGCGGGTGGTTATCCGGCAGTCGCAGCACTCGAACTGGCACAACGCGAAGCCGCCGGTTTTCCGCCGTATGCGCATATCGCCTTATTGCGGGCCGAAGCCCTGAAGGATAGTGATGTCAATGCTTTCCTGCATGATGCGCACAAAGCTTGCCAGCATCAAAACATGATCGAAATCAGTGCGCCGATGCCGGCGCCAATGGCGCGTCGGGCCGGAAAAATGCGCGGACAGATTTTATTGAGCGCGGCGCAACGCCCGGCATTGCAAAAAATATTGCATGAATGGGTGCAGCAGCTTTACGGTTTGAAATCGGCCAGAAAAGTGCGTTGGTCGCTCGACGTTGACCCGGTCGATTTATATTGAGCGATGCGGCCTGATCGGTTTATAGAAGTCCGAGCAGGCGCGCACGATCGACCGCATGTTTGCGGGTGCCGGCGGATAGTTTCGAGAACAGGTTTTTCAGATGCCACTTCACGGTCTCGTCGCTGATTTCGATCGCACGCGCGATTAATTTGTTCGACATGCCGCCGCTCAGCAAACGCAATATCTGGAATTCTTTCGGGGTCAATAATCCACTGGTCACCGGCGGACTTCGGTATGCAGATACATACGATTTTGCTTCGCCATTATCCCCACGTACCAATTGCGGTGGCGGTGATGTCCGCTCAACTTCGAAGGCCATCAATACCGCCAGCGGATGAGTGTCGACGAGCAACCGGCTATTGCCGCCAATCGCCGCGAGGCTGAGTGCCTCGGCGAGTAGTGGCAGTGCATGCGCGGCATTCTGTTTTCGCGCGACGACTGCTCGCAAAACTTTTACGCTCAATGCATCGCGGCCGCGGCGGGTCTGGCCGGCCAGAATATCCGCCTTGGTCAAATGCTGAGCGGCTTGCTCAAGATGGTCGCGGCCCAGTGCGGCATAGGTTTTGGCGATCGATAGTACAAGCTGGTATTGCATGAAAAACGGCAGGTAATCGTTTTCGTTGAAGATGGGTGCCAGCCTCGCGAGTTTGTCGACGAGTTTGTCGACGGTTTCATTGCAGCCACGCAGCGAATGGATCCGGATTTGCTCGGCCAGTGCATACATGGTGAGGCGCGGCAGGCTTCGGCTATTGGACAAGGTATGAAGATTGTCGAGAATGTTCAGTGCGCGTCGTTCGTCGCCCTGGCTCAGGGCGACGTAAGCCAATGTGCGATAGGCAAGGTGTACCGTGTCGGGAAGACCCACGCGTTCAATCACGTCCAGACGATGTGCCAGCATGGCTTCGGCCGCTGCAGGTTGGTCGCGTTCGAATAATGCCGCCGCCAAAACCGCCGCGTACAAACTGGCGACCATGCTGCGACGTCCATTGCTGCGTTCGGCTTCCATCAATGCCGGTTGCAATGATGCCTCTGCCTGATAGGCATTGCCGTCCCACAGGTAACTGAAACCGGCCAGTGTCCGGCCAAATGCAAGCGCCAGCGGCAGCGTTTCGGTATCTCCGTCGGGCGGTGCCTTCGCCACGCGTCGGCGCGTTTCATCGGTATTGCCGGCATGCAAGGCAACCAGTGCCAGCGGGTTTTCGTAAGCCAGCGCGTAAACCGGTTCCACCATCGGTGTTGGCAATTCAGGCCAACGGGTAAAGATGCCCGGTATCAAACCCACGCGATCGGCATAAGCGGCGGCACCGGCGGCGACCCGTGTCGCGATCACGAGCATGCGGGGTGTTGCCGACGGATTTTCCAGCACATCCATGGCAATGGCGAGTGCTTCCCGGTTGCGATCACCGAAGGCCATGATCCATGCACCGATCAGGCGAAGTTCGATGTCATCGGCAAGCAAGCTGGCGGGAATGCGATCGAGCCACATTCTCGCTTCTACCAGTTTGCCCTGCGTGCCCAGCGTCCAAATGGCGCGTGCCGCATGTGATTGCGCGGCTGGTTCGTCTCCCGCGGCGAGTGCGTGACATGCCGCTTCGTGAAAGCGTTCCTGTTTGGCAAACCAGTAAAAAGCGCGGCAATGCAGGATTTCCTGTTGCTCGAGCGGCAGCCGCTCGAAGCGACCAAGCAGAAAATCGCGCGCGAGTGGATGCAGGCGCATCCAGTCTTGTTGTTCAGTCACCATCAGGATGGGTGTGTCGACCATCAATTGTTCGAGATAGGTCGTAGTCAGTTCGCATTTCGTGATCGATTGGCAAAGCTCGGCATTCATCCGTTCGAGGATGGCGATCTGCGTCAGGAATTCGGCGATCGGAATCGGCAGTTGCGAGAACAGCGATTCGATGAAATAACTTTCGATATCGCCATGCCGGCCCGAAAGCGAGCGAATGGCGGTCGGTAAATCCGCCGAGCGCTCGATCGTCGCGGCCGCAAGTTGCAGGCCGATCGGCCAGCCTTCGGTAGCATCGTGCAATCGCGTGCAATCATCGAGACTTATTTTTTGTCCGAACTGTTTTTCGAGAATCGCGGTCGATTCTTCCAGTCGCAGTCGCAAGTCATCAACGCCGAGAACGGCAAGATTTCCTTTGGCGACCAACTCGGCCGTGGGTAGCGCCAGCGATATTCTCGAACCAAGCACCACATGCAGATTGGGCGGTGCGTTGTAAATCAGATAAGCCAGCGCACGCTGCAATGTGGGTTCCGGCAGCCGTTCGGCATCGTCGATGATCAATACCGTTTCGCTGCCAAGACTGGCAATTTCCGAAAGCAATCCGGTCAGTGCTTCGATTTGTTGTTCCGATTGCAGCGCATACCGCGAGGCCAGCGCATCGAATGCCGGCCGGCCACTGGCGCCGCGAATCGCATGCAATAAAGCCATCGTGAAACGGATGGGGTCATCTTGCGAATCGACACTTAGCCAGGCAACGATGGCTCCGTCTTCCAGCCACAATCGCCGCCACTGGGAAAGCAATGTGGTTTTCCCGAAACCGCGGGGCGCATAAACACTGATGGCCGTCCGCTCACGAATTTTGCTCCATATGCTCGATAGCCGGTCGCGTTGCAGCGCGGTACGCGGCACTCGGGGCGGCATGGTCTTGAGAATGAATTCGGACTCGGACATCTCGGCATAGTCGTTGGAATGTGGGCGGTAAACGCTCGACACGGAGACCATGGCTAGATTACCCCAATACCCGGAAGGCGTCTGTGACCCTCGTCGCGACGAGGTGCAGGGGGTCGGCCGACAGAAACAAAAACGGGATGTACGTGGCGCCCAAGTCAGCTGCCCGCAGGCAAATGCGATGACCAGTGGATATGCGTGATTTTCCAGCCTGCCGGTGTTTTTACCAGCAACATGGTTTCACTTATCAGCTGCGTTGCCGATTTTCCTGGTGCCTGCGGAGACAAGGCTTTTTCGCTGATGACCCATGCAAAGCTGGCGCCTGCGCGCGCCTGTCGCCGCAATAATTGGCGCCTGCTTTTTTGCAGATACAGTGCGTCGGTTTTTGCCGGGCCGTTCAGATAGTCGGAACGGCTGCCGTAAATAATTCCATTGCTGATCACCACGACGCCCGGCTCGAGAAATTTTTCGGCGAAGGCAAGATCGCCCGATGACAGCTTCGCCATGAAACCGTCGACCACCTGCACGGCGGCATTTGCTTCCGGGGCGATGCTGAGCACCGGGGCGGATGATTGCGCGAGCAATGGCCGGCCGGCGTCGATGGCCAGCAGCAGACTCGAAGCGAGCAAAACGTGCAGCAATTTCATGAGTCTCAGGTTCGGATTTTCAGGCGCCCAATGTGCGCCGATCGGGATTTTGGCACCCCCCCATAAATGGGGGGGAATTACATGTCGATCGCACCCACTATCTGGCCACGCACACCACCCTGCCTCTTCGTGCAAAGCCTTGCCGAAGCACTGCATCTTTTCGGGAGAATGATTTTGGGAAATATTCACAAGTTACGATCGAAATTACCGGTACGCGCCGCGATGAGCGCGGCTTTATTGCTGGCCATCGCAAGCATTCCCGAAGCGGTAATGGCGCAGGATTGCGGTGGTGGTAGCGGCATCACTCAATGTGCCAATGCCAATGCGGTCGGCAGTTACAGCACGTCTGTGGGTTTTGGCAGTCTCAGTAATGCTGCCGGCGGCGTCGCGATCGGCGCCTACGCGAATGCAAGTGATCCGATTCCCGGTCCTTATTCCTACTACACCGCGCCGTCGACTGCCGTGGGCTTCCATTCCAACGCCTACAATAATGGTGTCGCCATCGGCGCCTATGCCAATGCCAGCGGTGCGAATGGTGGTCAGGCAGGCCCAGGCGTAGTCGGTTACGCGACTGCCATTGGTGCCTATAGTCAGGCGACCGGAGCTTACAGTACTGCCGTGGGCCTGGGCGCTACGGCGGAGGGCTTGGGTTCTTCCGCCACCGGTCTCGACAGCCATGCCGTCGGTGACTTCAGTGTCGCGACCGGCTCGACCAGCCGCGCATATGGCAATGCTTCGACGGCAACCGGCCCGTTTGCACGCGCATTCGGCAATTACAGTACTGCCACCGGTTCCGGTGCTTATGCATTCGGTCTCGCCTCGACCGCAACAGGCAAAGGTGCTCATTCGATTGGTGATCGAAGTGATGCGACCGGCTTGTACGCGTATTCCGTCGGCGAGTTTAGTCATGCCTCCGGCGCATACAGTACGGCGCTTGGAAATTATTCCAGTGCCGTTGGCCCGGTCGCATTCGCGGGTGGCGATTATTCTTCGGCGAATGGTGCATGGAGTAACGCCAGTGGTTTTGCCAGCACGGCCACGGGTACTTACAGCACGGCGATTGGTGATTTCAGCACCGCCAACGGCGTTTATAGTCTGGCGGTCGGCAGTCACAGCAATGCGACCGGTGCCTACAGCCAGGCGATGGGTGAATTCAGTTCGGCCGAAGGTGCCTATAGTCTTGCAATCGGCAATTACAGTATTGCCAACGGCGCCTATAGCATCGCGGTTGGTGATTTCAGCACGGCAATGGGTTCGCTTTCGGTAGCGGCAGGAACATCGAGTACGGCGATCGGCGATACCAGTACGGCAACCGGTGAGTTCAGTACGGCACTTGGCGCTTACAGTTACGCCTCCGGCGGTTACAGCAACGCGACCGGTTACTACAGCAGTGCTACCGGCGAATCCAGCAGTGCGATGGGTGCGTTCAGTTCCGCATCGGGTATCTACAGCACAGCGAGTGGTACCGGCAGTATTGCTTCGGGCGCCAACAGCACGGCCAATGGTGCGTTTAGTTCGGCTTCGGGCATAAACAGCAGCGCCACCGGCGCGGGAAGTATTGCCTCGGGTGCCAACAGCACGGCGGTAGGCGCGGGTGCTTCTGCAACGGCCGGCAATAGCGTAGCGATCGGTGCAAATTCGAGCACCGGTGCGCGCGCCAATACAGTGTCGGTCGGCGCGATCGGCAATGAACGGCAAATCACCAATGTTGCCGCCGGCACATCGGGTACCGATGCGGTCAATCTGAATCAGCTCAATGCCGCCATCAGCGACTTCGGCGATTTCGCGACCGGAATGTCGTCCCGAATCGATCAACTCGATGCCGAAGTCAGCCGCAGTGGCGCGATGCAATCGGCGATGTCAATGATGAGCGCAAGTGCGGCAGGCATTCGCGAGACAAACCGTCTTGCCGTCGGTGCCGGCTTCCAGGGCGGGCAAAACGCATTTTCGATCGGCTTCCAGCGCGCATTGTCGGACAAAACCACATTCACTTTAGGCGGTGCATTCAGCGGCGGGCAATCCACCGTCGGCATCGGCTACGGCATGGGGTGGTAAAGCATTTTCTTGAATCTAGCGTGCGCTGCCAGATAAAGCGCACTCGATTTTCTTCAACAAACCAGGGAAGAAACAATGTCATTGCCAAAAAATATTATTTCAGTCGCGGTTTTGATGATCATGGGCGGAACGGCAACGGCTGCCGACAAGCTTGCAATCATCAACCGTGCATCGGTCCAGATTAAAAGCAATATTGCCGCAACACGCACCTCTGCCAACGACAGCTTTGTTGCACGCAGCACCATCGTCGATGCGGACGGTACCGAGCATGTGCGATTCGATCGCAGCTTCAAGGGCTTGCCGGTCATTGGCGGCGACATGGTGGTGCATTCAAAAGCCGGCCGTTTCAAGAGCGCGAGTTTGACGCTTGCCAAGCCGCTTAATTTGTCCGTTGTTCCAAAGTTGAAAAGCGCCGATGCCCTTGTCATTGCAGGCAGTGATTTCGGCACCGGCTTCGAAGGCTTGCCGACAACGCGTTTGGTGGTGTTTGCCCGCGCCGCCGTTCCAAAGCTTGCCTATGAAACTTTGTACACAGGCGTGCGGGCCGATCGCACGCCAACCCGCATGCACTATTTCGTCGATGCCAATAGCGGAAAAATTCTGGCCAAATGGGATGCCATCGAAACCGGCAAGGTACCCAATGTTGGAAATCCTGAACCTGCGCCCGCCACCGGCGGTACCGGGCGTTCGCTATTGTCGGGCACGGTGCCGCTGAACACCGTTTACGGCAACCGAAAACTATACGAGCTCAAGGACGCAACGCGGGGTGGCATTTATACCGTGGATTACGGCAACACCTTCCGCGATGAAACCGCCATTAAATTTCTGGACGGCGACAATGTCTGGGGCAATTCCACCCGCTCGGATCGCGCCACGATTGCCGTTGATGCGCAATACGGGGTGACCAAAACCTGGGACTTCTACAAGAATGTTTTCGGGCGCGTCGGCGTTCGCAACGATGGTGTCGGCACCATGAATGCGGTGCATTTTCAAAGCAAATACATGAACGCGTTCTGGAGCGATGATTGTTTCTGCATGGTGTTCGGCGATGGCGACGGCGTGAATTACAACCCGTTCGTCATGATCGATGTCACCGGTCACGAAATGACCCATGGCGTGACCAGTCATACTTCCGCGCTCGAGTATTACGGCGCATCCGGCGGGCTTAACGAAGCGACATCCGACATCATGGGCGCGATGGTCGAGTTTTATACCAATAACGGCAACAATCCGCCGAACTATCTCATCGGCGAAAAAATCTTCGTCGACAACCCGGGCAATCTTTCGGCTTTGCGTTATATGTTCAAGCCGAGTCTCGACGGCATTTCGCCCGATTGCTATCCGGAACGCGACGAGAATCCGGACGGTTACGAATTCTTTTTCAACAATTATATGGACGTGCATTTCAATTCGGGCGTGGCAAATCATTTCTACTATTTGCTGGCCGAAGGGGTGCAGGTTCCCGGTGGCTATGGCCTAACGCCGGATGATCTGGTCTGTAACGGTAATACTGCCTTGCAGGGAATTGGCCGGTCGGCTGCCCAGCAAATCTGGTATCGCGCGCTGGTTCTTTACATGACGTCCAACAGCAATTACGACGACGCGCGTGCGGCAACCCTGAGTGCCGCAACGGATTTGTATGGCGCCAACTCCGCGCAACGCAATGCAGTGGCAGCCGCTTGGGCGGCGGTGAACCTGAATTAATTAAAGAAAGTAATCCAGAGAACCCGGTGAAGTATTTCGGCCCGCGCAAGCGGGCCGCTTTTTTGCGCGATTATTTACGGCGTGGTTTGTCCGGTAGATTTATACTGTGCCCATGGACGATAAAAAGCTTCCGCATGTACTGATTCTGGGTGGTGGGTTTGGCGGTTTATGGACAACACGGGCGCTGGCTTCGGCGGCGGTACGCATTACGCTGGTAGATCGCACCAATCATCATTTATTCCAGCCGCTTTTGTACCAGGTAGCGACGGCCGGCTTGTCGGCACCGGATATTGCAGCGCCGTTACGGCATATTTTGCGCAAGCAGAAAAACGCCACCGTTTTGCTCGGAGAAGTGACGGCGATTGACCCGGCGGAAAAATGCATTCGTCTGGAAAACGCCGACATTCAATACGATTATCTTGTTGTGGCAACCGGCGCCAGCCATTCCTATTTCGGCCATGATGAATGGGCCGCCCATGCGCCGGGTTTGAAAACGCTGGAAGACGCGTTTGCGATTCGCGAACGCATTCTCAACGCTTTTGAAGCAGCCGAACGCGAAGACGATCCGGCATTGCAGGCGCAATGGTTGAATTTCGTTGTGGTTGGCGGAGGGCCGACCGGTGTCGAACTCGCAGGCACGCTGGCTGAAATCGCACGCCATACATTGCCGCAGGAATTCCGCCGTTGCGATCCGCGCAGCGCGCAAATCCATCTGCTTGAAGCCGGGCCGCGCGTTCTGGCGGCGATGCCAGAGAGTTTGTCGGCGAGCGCGCGCAAGCAGTTGGAAAGACTCGGTGTGATCGTGCATACCGGCGACGCCGTTATCAATATCGATGCAGAAGGTGTGACGCTGGCGAAAACCCGAATCAATAGCCGGACGGTGTTATGGGCTGCCGGCGTTGCGGCTTCATCCCTGGGGAAACAACTGGGCGAAGAACTCGATCGTGCCGGCCGTGTAAAAGTACAGGCCGACCTTTCCCTGCAGAATCATCCGGAAATATTCGTGGTCGGCGATCTGGCCAGCGTGATGCAGGCCAATGGCCAGCCCGTGCCGGGAACGGCGCCCGCCGCGAAACAAATGGGTGCGCATGTTGCTTCCATGATTCGAGCACGTCTATCGAATAAAGCCGCATCGGATTTCAAATATCGCGATTACGGCAATCTTGCGACCATTGGCCGCATGGCCGCCGTGGTCGATCTGGGGAAGCTGAAATTTTCCGGATTATTCGCCTGGTGGTTCTGGCTGGTCGCGCATTTGTTTTTCCTGATCGGGTTTCGCAACCGAATCGTCGTGCTGATGGATTGGGCCTGGTCGTATTGGACCTATCAGCGCAATGCGAGAATTATTGGTGGCAATCGCGACAAATAAAAACGGCTCCTGACGGAGCCGTTTTTATTTTTTTTGCATCGCGGAAAATCAGGCGGCAAAGAGCGCCTTGATTTTCTTGAGTGCGTTCGCTTCGAGCTGGCGAATACGCTCGGCCGACACGCCGTATTCTTCGGCCAATTCCTGCAGAGTGGCTTTCGGCTCGCCCAGGAAGCGACGCTTCAGGATATCGCGTGAACGTTCGTCGAGCTGGCTCATGCCTTCGCGAAGAATTTCCAGTTGGTTGTCTTCGTGGTTGCCATGTTCAAACGCCAGCGCGGGATCGGCATGATAAGCCTGCAAAAATGCACCCGGTGATGGCGGGCGATGATCATTATCGTCATCATCCGGCGCGTCGAAACCGATATCACGACCGGACAAGCGCGATTCCATTTCGCGAACTTCACGTTCCGACACATTCAGGTCTTTCGCAATTGCGGTGACTTCGGCGGCATTCATCCAGCCCAGGCGTTTTTTCGACTTGCGCAGATTGAAAAACAATTTGCGCTGCGCCTTGGTGGTCGCCACTTTGACAATGCGCCAGTTACGCAGAATGAATTCATGCATTTCGGCACGAACCCAATGCACGGCAAATGACACAAGACGTACGCCTTGATCGGGATCGAAGCGTTTGATCGCTTTCATCAAGCCGATATTGCCTTCCTGGATCAGGTCGCCCATGCCCAGACCATAGCCTTGATAGCCACGGGCAACATGCACAACGAAACGCAGATGCGACATCACCAGATATTTGGCGGCATCGAGATCTTCGGTTTCGCGCAGGCGGCGGGCAAGAGCCTGTTCTTCCTCAACAGTCAAAACCGGAATGCGATTGACCGCACTGATGTAGGCATCGAGCGAACCCAAGGCACTTGGGATCATGTTCATCGAAGCTGGCATGGCGGCGACTAAAGCAGTGGTTGTCATAGCGTTCTCTTTCATGAGTAAGATTTTAGCACTCGCCAGCTTTGAGTGCTAAAGCTCCGGGTAGTTCCATAGCGTTGCACAAATGCAACGCCGGGCTTCCTTGGCCATACGAAAGAAATGGGGTGTGCATTCTGCGATTCAAGGGCTACTAAGTCTTTGTTTCTATTGAAATCTGTCAAGAAAGCCGAATTGCATCATCCAATAAAGCCGCTGCCGTGACCTCGGCACCAGCCCCCGGACCCTGAATGACGAGCGCGTTGGCGGGATAGCGATCGCTCCAGATTGCCACCCGGTTATCGCAACCCGAGCCATTGGCCAGAGCATCATCCGGTGCCAATTCTTCCAGGCCGATACGTGCCTCGCCAGCCTGATTCAAGCGTGCAATAAAACGCAAGCGACGACCGACGCGATGGGCGGCAAGAAAACGTGCGCGCAAAGGTGCATCGAGTGATTCCAGTTGCGAATCGACATCCTGCAAGTTTGCATTGACCAATTCCGGTGGTAATAAGGACTCGACCTGGATCGCATCGGCTTCCAAGGCATAACCGGCGGTGCGGGCAAGAATCAGCAGCTTGCGTTTGACGTCCTGCCCCGATAAATCGATGCGTGGGTCCGGTTCGGTATAACCCAATGAACGTGCTTCGCGAACGAAGGACGAAAACGGACGCATGCCATCGTAATTATTGAAAAGCCACGCCAGCGAGCCCGATAAAATGCCGGCGATGCCGTGAATGTTATCGCCGCCGGCACGCAGTTCGCGCAAGCTCCGCAATAATGGCAAGCCGGCACCAACGGTTGCCGCATCGCCGTAATTTTTAATTTGATGATTGATGATCTGAAACGAAGTAAGGCTGCCGCCGGTCCCGGCTTTATTTGCAGTCACTACTTTGAAGCCGGATGCCAACCATCTGGAATGCCATCCCGCCACTTCCTCACTGGCGGTGGCATCGATGATGATGCCGGCGTAACCCAGCGTGCGTGCTACCTGTTCCAGGGGGTCGGGAGGATTGTTGGGTAAATCCTCCGGCACCAGACTTGGATCCAGGCCAAGAAAATCGCGGATGCTGTGACGGGTGTTGCTGACCTGCACAAGACGAAAGCTTTTTGTCTGCTGTGTTTTTTGCAAACGCGCCAGCCGGGATAAAAAGGCACTGCCAACGGTACCGGTACCGAGCAATGCAAGAGTGGTTTGTTTCGCCAATGGCGAGACATTTGTGGAGGCATTGACCAGGCTCATGCCAATGCCTCGGTCCGTTTCTTTTCCTGCAAGGCGACAACGCGATCAAGCGCTGCTTGCAAATCGTTTTGCAAATCTTCCAGTGCTTCAATGCCAATCGAAAGACGCAGCAAGCCGTCGCCGATACCGGCGGCCGTGCGTGCTTCAAGACTCATCGCGGCATGTGTCATGGTGGCCGGATGCGCGACCAGACTTTCGACACCACCCAAAGACTCGGCCAGCGTGAAGCATTCCAGGCCATCGAGAAATGCCTGCACGCCCGCAATGCCGCCTTCGATTTCGACACTCAGCATGGCGCCGAAACCTTTTTGTTGCCGAGCGGCGAGGGCGTGGCCAGGATGCGACAACAAACCGGGATAATGCACGGCAGTGACTGCCGGATGCGTCTGTAATTGTTCGGCGATGGCGGTGGCATTTTCCTGATGTACGCGCAAACGGGCATCGAGTGTGCGCAGGCCGCGTAAAGTCAAAAAACTGTCGAACGGGCTGCCGGTCAAGCCTAGAGCATTCGCCCACCAGACTAGTTGCTCGTGCAGTTCTTTGGTGTTTGCGATGACGGCGCCGCCCACCACATCGCTATGGCCATTGATGTATTTCGTGGTCGAATGCACAACCAAATCAGCACCCAAGGCAATCGGCGTTTGCAGTGCCGGTGATAAAAACGTGTTATCGGCGACGACCAAGGCACCAACGCGATGCGCGGCTTCGGCGACAAAACGTAAATCGGTGATGCGAAGTAATGGATTGGAAGGCGTTTCGATCCAGACGATTTTTGGCGAGTCTGCCAATGCGACCGCGAGCGCACGCGGATCGGTCAAATCGGCGGTGATCAGTTTGAAATGATTTTTCTTTGCCAGCGCATTGAACAAACGCCAGCTGCCGCCGTAGCAATCATGCGGCACGACTATCGTGTCTTCGGGTTCCAGCAGTGCAAGAACGACGGTGATCGCGGCCATGCCGGTCGCGGTAATCACGGCGCCGACACCGCCTTCAAGATCACTCAATGCTTCGGCGAGCAAATCACGGGTCGGATTGCCGCTGCGGGTGTAATCGTATTTCCGTTTTTCGTTGAAGCCGGCGAAGCTGAAGTTGCTCGACAATACGATGGGTGGTACCACAGCGCCATAGGCGGTGTCGGTATCAATTCCGGCACGGACGGCAAGGGTGGCCGATTGCAGAGTATTTGATCGTAGTGTAGTGCTCATGCGGCAACTCCCAGCAGGTCTGAATGAATTAAGGCTTTGGATAAAACATCTGCAATTTGTGCCGATTCCACCAGAAATGCATCGTGACCATAGACCGAGTGAATGCGTTTCAGTTGACATCGCGCGCCGATTTTCTGCTCCAACGTTGCGAGGGTTTCAACGGGAACCAGACGGTCTTCTTCGATGGCAACCAGCGTGGTCAGTGTCTTGATCTGATCGGCATTTACCTGATGCAAATCAATCGATTCGGATAAACGCAAAAACGCGGTGGTATTGGTGATCGCGGCATACTTGTTGCCGCAGGCTTCCAGATAATTTTCGGCCGGGCTGCGGGCAATATCGTTTTCCAGTTGTACCGGTGTGGCGAAACGTTCGGCGAATTCTTCCGGCGTGCGGTAGCTCAGCATGGCCAATTGACGTGCCAATGAGAGTGCTGCGGTTTCGTTTTCGCCATTGCGATTCAAACGTACGATATTGCGCTGCAAAGCACGCCAGGCGCTCGAGAAAGGATGTGCAGAATCGGCGCCGCTGATCGCAATCAGTTTTTCCAGGCGCTCACCATGGCGGGCGGAAAATTGCAGGCCGACCATCGCGCCATACGAAGCACCGACAAAGGCGAAGGCTTTCTTGATATTCAAGTGATCGAGTGTGGCGGCAACTGCATCGGCCTGATCGGCACTATCGATGGCGACATCCAGATTGCCTTCGCTACCAAGCCAGTTGATCGCGAGTATGCGAAAGCGGTTGGTATCAATTGAACGGCCTGGGCCGACCTGTGCTTCCCACCAGCCGCGTTCCGGATATTCGGTTGATAGTGAAACGTGGCGATTGGCCGAAATGCCGCCGGCTACAATAATCACCGGAGCATTCGGGTTGCCCTGCCATTCGTAGGCAATCAATACATCCTGTTCACCGGCATAGCGAAGCGAAATGCATTTTGAAAACACGTCGCGTTGGGCGCTTTGAATGAAAGCATCGGCAACGTGCGTCGTTGCGTTCGAAGGTGAATGAGAAAAAAATTCACTCAGACTCATGATGTTGCTCCGTAGATAGCCAACCATCTACTTCTACGGATAACAGTGCATGGAAAAAAATCGCAGGTGGCAGAACACGAAGATGTTCGTCGCTTGCGATCCATCTTCCGGTGAACGAGTTCGCCGTAGGAGTTGGCACCTTTTCCAATACTTGCGTACTGACTGGTTGCCCCGGCGTCGTCGGGCCTATCCCTCTGCCGGTCTTGATGGATTACGAGGCCTAAGATACCGGCTTTTTCGAAATAGTCAATACTTTCATCGCGATGAAGCGATGGATGTAGGTCGGGCCCTGGTCCGACGCTCTTACAATTTGCGATGTTGCACAAGTCGGGCCAGGGCCCGACCTACGCGAAATATCGCCAGATATTGATAATGCTGATGATCACCACTAGCGATCCCACTACGCCCATCGTTATGCGGGCCGGCAAATGTTTGGTGAGCCAAGCAGCAAACGGCGCGGCAATCGCGCCACCGATCAGCAAGCCGAGGATGGTTGACAGATGTGATAAATCCAGCGTGCTGAAAAAAACGATGGTGATCGCCAGGCTCACGAAGAACTCTGCCGCATTGACCGTGCCGATCGCGTAACGCGGCTCCATATTTTGCGAAATAAGGCGTGTTGTGGTCATCGGGCCCCAGCCGCCACCACCAACCGCATCCAGAAATCCGGCGATCACGGCGGTGGTTTTTACATGGCTGACTTTGGCCGCTTTATTCAGGCCGCGGTAGGCTCGAATAATCAGATACACGCCGAGTATCAATAAATAGACGGCAATAATCGGCCGCAACCAGGGCGTATCAAGATGAGTCAGCAACAATGCCCCGATCATGCCGCCCAAGGCGCCGGGTAAAGCCAGCTTGATCAGCAATTTGCGATCTATATTGCCGAAATAGCCATGACTGATACCCGAGATGCCGGTCGTTGCGACTTCGGCCGCATGCACGCTTGCAGAAACCACGGCGGGTGCCAGGCCGAGGCCAAGCAGCAAACTGGAGCTCGTAATGCCGTAGGCCATGCCGAGCGCACCGTCGACCATTTGTGCCAGCAAACCAACGATAACGAAGACGTAAAACGGAACCGACATAGTTAAACCAGCTTGGGTGGGCACAAAGAATGCCAGCATACTCGGGTCTGGCTCAATCCCGCGGAAATGAGCACAAGGCATAAGGACATAAGCAAACATACTTTCCGTTCAAAGGCGCGGCTTCATAGAGTGAGGCCTCATCCAAAGCCGCCAAACCATGAACGCAACGCTCGCCAATGCCTTGACCTCACCGCTTTCAGAGGAGCGCGCCGGCCTTTTGCTGCGTCTGACTGAAGGTCTGGAACCATCGGCATTACAGTGGTTGTCGGGTTATACCGCAGGCCTGGCAGCGCAGCTGTCTCCTACGCAGCGTCTGTTGCAAGCAGTGCCGGTCGCCGATTCGCAAAATGAAACACGTTTAACCATTATCTATGGCAGCCAAACCGGCAATGCAAAACGCGAAGCCGAAACACTCTCGCAGGAAGCACAATCACAAGGTTTGTTGGTTCGTCTATTGCGCGCCGATGCCTATCCCGTTCGCGAATTGGCGAATGAGCGTTTGCTGTATGTGGTGATCAGCACACAGGGCGATGGCGATCCACCGGATGATGCACAAGCCTTCTTTGAATTTATTTCCGGTCGACGTGCACCGTCATTGAAAGAATTGAAATTTGCCGTGCTGGGTCTGGGTGATTCGAGTTATCCGCAATTCAACGCGATCGCGAAAAAACTCGATGCACGATTCGCAGAGTTGGGCGGCACCCGTTTATTCGATGTCGGTCAAGCCGATGTCGATGTTGCCAGTGTTGCTACGCCCTGGCGCCAAAATGCTTTGACGCAGGCACGCGAAGTTCTCAAGACATCCATCAGCTCGGCAACGGTAACGCCCTTGCGTCCGGCAATCGCAAGCAGTTTGTATGGTCGTGAAAAGCCGTATCTTGCCGAGGTGCTGGTCAATCAACGTATTACCGCCCGCGAAAGCGAGCAGGATGTGCGTCATCTTGAAATCGCATTGCATGAAAGCCTTAGCTATGAACCCGGCGACGCGCTTGGCGTCTGGCCAATCAATAATCCCGTGCTGGTTGATACCGTATTAAGTCAATTGAAGCTTGATGCCAATGAAGTTGTTTCGATTGGCGACCAAACCTTGTCCTTGCAGGAATGGTTGAGTTCGAAGCGCGAACTGACGCGCCTGAGTAAATCTTTCGTGCAGCAACATGCAACACGGTTTTCCGGCAATGATTTGAATGAATTGCTCGCATCCGAAAACAACGAAGCGATTTCACAATTTATCAGCCAGCAACAATTGCCGGATTTGCTGAGTCGCTATCCGGGTGAATGGAGGGCGGATGAATTGGTGAATGCGTTGCGTCCGCTGGCGCCGCGCTTGTACTCCATTGCGTCGAGTCGCAAGGCCGTTGGTGACGAAGCACATCTCACAGTGTCGTTACTTGAATATCAAAAAGACGAAATCCTGCGCCGTGGTGTGGCGTCGGGTTTTCTCGCCGACCGCGATGTCGGTGTGCAGCTTCCCGTTTTCATAGAACGCAACGAGCGTTTCCGGACCCCTACGGATACCTCGCGCGATATCTTGATGATAGGTCCCGGCACCGGCGTTGCTCCTTTCCGTGGCTTCGTGCAGGAACGCACCGAAGTCGGCGCCACCGGCAAAAACTGGTTGCTGTTTGGTGCCCGCACTGCCGCATCGGAATTTCTGTATCAACTTGAATGGCAGGAAGCTCTGAAGAAAGGCCAACTGCATCGTCTTGATCTGGCGTTCTCGCGCGACCAGGCCGAGCGTATTTATGTGCAACAACGTTTGCGTGAAAACGCTGCGGAAGTTTTTGCCTGGCTGGAAAACGGCGCGCATCTTTATATTTGCGGTGCGATTGCGATGGGCAAGGATGTGCATCAGGCCTTGCTTGAAATTGTCAGTGAGCAAGGCGGCAAGTCGAAAGAAGACGCTGCCGAATATCTGAGCGAACTGCAACAAGCCGGTCGCTATGCCAAGGATGTTTATTAATCTTATGGACAGCATTCTCTTTAAAACAAAAAAAAGCGTCATTCCCGTGCAGACGGGAACCCAGTGTCGTACATGGCCCGCTGCAAAAAGTCGTTGGGTCCCCGCCTGCGCGGGGATGAAAAATGGTAGTTTTATTGGAAATGAATCATGAGCGCGCCACTATCTCCGGTTGAAACCCTCAAAGCCAATAGCCATGGCTTGCGCGGCACTTTGGTCGAAAGTCTCGCCGATCCGATCACGGGTGCCTTGCGTGAAGGCGATGCACAACTGTTGAAATTCCACGGCAGCTATCAGCAGGATGATCGCGATGTTCGGGAAGAACGCCGTAAACAAAAACTCGAGCCGGCTTACAGTTTCATGATTCGCACGCGCTTGCCCGGTGGCGTTGCTACGGCAAAGCAATGGCTGGATCTTGATGCGCTGGCAACGCAATACGGCAATGGCAGTCTGCGTTTGACTACGCGTCAGGCGTTCCAGATTCACGGCATCATCAAGCGCAATTTGAAACCTACGATTGCCGCGATCAATCAAACTCTGATGGACACCGTGGCCGCCTGCGGCGACGTGAACCGCAATGTGATGGCCAGCGCCAATCCGGTCGAATCCAAAGCGCATGCCGCTGTGCATGCGGCCTCGGTAGCGTTATCGGAATATTTGCTGCCGCACACGCGGGCATATCACGAAATCTGGCTCGATGAAAAACAAATTGTCGGTGCCGATGAATCCGAGCCGGTGTATGGCCCGACCTATCTGCCGCGGAAATTCAAGATTGGTATCGCGGTGCCACCGATCAATGATGTAGACGTGTTCAGTCAGGATCTCGGCTTTATCGCGATTGTCGAAAATGGCGAACTTGTGGGATACAACTTGTTGGCTGGCGGTGGCATGGGCAGCACGCATGGCGATGCCCGTACCTATCCGCGGCTTGCCGATGTACTTGGTTTCATACGTCCGGAACAATTGATTCCGGCCGCCGAAGCCGTGCTGACCACGCAGCGTGATTTCGGCAATCGCAGTGATCGCAAATTATCGCGCCTGAAATACACTATTGATAAATACGGGCTAGCCTGGTTTATCGAAGAAGTCGAAAAACGCATCGGCGAAAAATTGCCGCCAGCACGTGAATATAATTTCGCCCATAGCGGTGATCGTTTTGGCTGGACCGAAGGTTTCGATGGTCGCTGGCATTTGACCCTGCGCATTGAAAGCGGCCGCATTGTCGATACCGAAAAACAGCAAGGCCTGACTGGCCTGCGCGAAATCGCAAAAATACATCAAGGCGATTTCCGTCTGACGCCGAATCAAAACCTGATTATTGCCGGTGTTGCTGCAGACCGACGTGATGCGATTGATTTGCTGGTAACGCAACACGGTCTGGATAATTACCAGCACAGCAGTGCGATGCGTTTATATGCATTGGCCTGCGTAGCATTCCCGACCTGCACTCTGGCGATGGCGGAAGCCGAACGTTATTTGCCAAGTTTTCTGGGTCGCGTCGAAGTGATCCTGAAAAAATATTCGCTGGAACAAGCGCCTATTCTGCTCAGAATTTCCGGCTGCCCAAATGGCTGTTCGCGTCCGTACCTCGGCGAAATCGCACTCGTCGGCAAGGCACTCGGCCGTTACAACCTGCAGCTTGGCGCCGATTCTCAGGGCCGTCGTTTGAATCGTCTTTACAAGGAAAACATCGACGAAGCCGGCATTCTGGAAACGCTGGAACCCCTGCTGCGCGATTACGCTTCGCAGCGTCTCGAAAAAGAAGCGTTTGGTGATTATCTGTTTCGCTCCGGTGTGTTGTCGGAACCGAAAACCATTGATATGGAGTTAGTGTCATGACCTTGCCCGATCTTGTAACCGCCGCCGAAGACTCGCGCGCGCTGGCAGATTTGAATGGTTGGTTGGCAACGCGTAGTGCCGAACAACGCGTCGCCTGGGCTTTGGAGTCGCTTGCCGGTGAACATGCATTGTCGTCGAGCTTCGGTGCACAGGCAGCAGTATCGCTGCACATGCTGACCAGCCAAAGCGCGAACCTGCCGATCATTTTGATCGATACCGGTTATCTGTTTCCGGAAACTTATCGTTTCGTCGATGAATTGCAAACGCGTTTGAGTCTGAATCTGAAAGTCTATACACCGCAAGTCAGCAGTGCCTGGAATCAGGCCCGCAATGGTGCGCTCTGGGAGCGTGGTGCCGAAGGCATTCGTCGCTACAATCAATTGCATAAAGTCGAGCCAATGCAGCGAGCATTGAAGGAATTGAATGTGCGTACCTGGTTTGCCGGTCTGCGTCGCTCGCAATCGACGACGCGTGCGAATATCGATTTCCTCGAATTGCGCGATGGTCGCTGGAAAGTACATCCGCTCGCGGACTGGACCGATCGCGATATCTGGACCTATCTGCAATCGCACGATTTACCGTACAACCCGTTGTGGCATAACGGCTATGTATCGATTGGCGATACCCACACGACATCGAAATGGGAGCCGGGCATGCGCGAAGAAGATACCCGCTTCGCCGGTTTGATGCGCGAGTGCGGCATTCATATCTAAAGCAGATGGCGTCGCCCGCAAGCGGCCTCCTACGGATCGTAGGAGGGC
>Ga0208628_1000348_pt1 | contig 24602 bp, 21 predicted proteins | sample LakWasMet16_LOW5_2_FD_183864 | JGI IMG/M metagenome (GOLD analysis project Ga0208628, IMG submission 183864) | Freshwater sediment methanotrophic microbial communities from Lake Washington under simulated oxygen tension - Sediment Metagenome... | ecosystem: Environmental > Aquatic > Freshwater >... | reverse complement strand
GACCCCCACGCCGACCCCCACGCCGACCCCCACGCCGACGCCGACCCCGACCCCGGCCCCCGCTCCGGTCCCTGCGCCCGCGCCGTCCGGGTCACTGCCGACGATCGGTGGGTGCCAGATCTTCCCGGCCGACAGCGCCTGGAACCAGGACGTCTCGGCCCTGCCGGTGCGCTCGGACTCGTCGGCGATCATCGCCAACATCCAGGCCCACGGGGCGACCACCATCAAGGCCGACTTCGGCTCCAACACGGAGTACGGCATCCCCTTCGTGGTGGTGCCCCGCGGCCAGGCTCGCGTGCCGGTGACCTTCAACGAGTACGGCAGCGAGAGCGACCCCGGGCCCTACCCCATCCCCGGTAACGCGCCCATCGAGGGCGGCAACGACCACCACGTGCTCGTGCTCGAGCAGGGCTCCTGCCAGCTCTTCGAGACCTACCACTCGGCCCGCTCGGGCTCGGGGTGGACCGCCGGCTCGGGCGCCATCTTCGACCTCACCACCAACGCGCTGCGCCCGCTGCGCTGGACCTCCGCCGACCAGGGCGGCCTGCCCATCCTGCCGGGCCTGACCCGCTATGACGAGGTGACCGCGGGCGAGATCCGCCACGCGCTGCGCGTGACCTTCAACCACACGCAGAACGGCTTCATCGCCCCCGCCACGCACCCCGGCGGCGACGCCGACGCCACCGCCCCGGCGATGGGCCTGCGCCTGCGCCTCCGCGCGGACTTCGACATCTCCCACGTCACCGGCCACGCGCGGGTGATCCTCAACGCCCTCCGCCGCTACGGCCTCATCGTCGCCGACACCGGCCTCAACTGGTACATCTCCGGCGCCACCGACTCGCGCTGGAACGACGACGACCTCGGCCAGCTCAACGACATCCCCGGCACCGCCTTCGAGGCCGTCAACACCGGCGCGATGCAGCGCTGATCGGCCCTACACCCCAACCCTTAAACAAACCCATCGAGATGACCCGAAGGCCTGCTGCGACGCCGCGGCGGGCCTTCGGCGTATCCGTGGTCCCCGACTGAGCTCAGCGCGCGAGGTAGTCGTCGAGCTTGTCGAAGGAGCCGGTCCAGCCCAGGGTCATGCCCGCGCGGGCCTTGAGGAAGGTCTCCAGCTCCTCGCGGGTGGTCGCGCCGTGCGGCTCCCACTTCACGGTCACTCGCGTCTGGCCTGCGGACTCCTCGGTCAGGGTCACGGTCGTGAGCATCGACGCGGGCCACGTCGGCGCCATCGGGTGGCGCGCGATGTTCTCGTGCTCGTCGCAGAACTGCTGCGTGTAGACGAGGCGGCCGGGACGCTCGATCTCGAGGTACCGGGCGCGGCCGTACATCTTCACCGCTCCGCCGTCGGTCATCACGTAGAAGGTCGATGCCCCCGGTCGGATGTCGGCCTTGATGAACTCCATCGTGAACCCGGTCGGCGCCAGCCACCGAGAGAAGTGCTCCGGGTCGGTCCACATCTGGAACATCGTCTCGATGGGCGCCGCGAAGCTGCGGTTGATGACGAAGCAGCTCTCCCCGGCCGACTCGGCGAGGTACTCCGCCAGTCGATCCCAGGTCGCGTTGCCGCCCGCCTTCTTCACGAACGCGCGCGTCTCCTCGGCGGCCTCCGGGGTCGGCAGCGTCATGGTCATGTCCATCTTCGTCTTCCCGCCGACCTCGCTGAACACGACGGTGACGCGGAACAACGGAGCTCGCTCGTCGTAGCCTCCGTGGTCGTAGACGAGGCGCCGGCCCGGCTCGACCTCGAGGTAGAGCGTCTTGTTCGGGTAGTCGACGCCGTCGGGGCCGTGCATCGTGTAGTGCCAGACGCCGCCGGGCCGAAGGTCCTTGCTGTGCGTCGTGAGCGAGAAGCCCCGCGGCCCCCACCACTGCGCGACCTGCTTCGGATCGGTCCACGCGTCCCACACCGCCTGCACGGGCGCGTCGTAGACACGGGAGATACGGATCTCATTCGACCTGCCTTTTTCGGCCACGGCTCTTTCCTTTCGGCTTCTTCTTCGAGCTCGCGCTCGCGGTCACTGTCTTCAGGTACAGGTCCAGTCGATCGAAGCCAAGCTTCCCAGAAGCGCCGATACGTCTCCATCCAATCGGCGACGTCACGGAGCGCTACGGCGACCCCGAAAGTGAGCCGCATTCTCTGTGTGCACGGGGATGTGCCGCGTCTGCTCCCTCCACTTTTTCGTGAAGGTTCAGCCCGATCGCGGCGATCGCTGTTTGGCACTTCGATCCGCTCGGTGAATCGACCGGTGCTCCCCCTCCCACGAAGCGAGGATCCCGATGATAGGCCTCTCGGCGCTGGTCGCGACATGGACGCTCGGCGCAGCCCTGCACACCGCTCCGTTGTCCCTGCGAGACGACCTCGCGCCGCGCCCCGAGGGCGTGACGAACCTCCGCGCCGACGGCTTCGGCGCCGATCGTCCGCGCCCTTCGCCGAGCCTGCTCGCGCAGCCCGCGGTGCCTCCGACCCCGCCTCCGACCGAGGCCCCGGCGGAGACCACCGGAGGCGGCGGGGCCGAGGCCTGCGACGTCGACTGCGAGACCGCGCACGAGGACGCCGTCATGGCCCGCTACGTCACGCGCCGCCGCACGCAACTGCTGCGCACGCACCGCGCCTTCGCCATCGCGGCCTGGAGCGGGATGCTGATCACCGAGGTGCTCGGAACCATCCAGGCCGTCAACCAGCCGACGTGGTTCGGCGACGGCGCGTGCACGAGCGACCCCGAGGCCTTCGGCTGTCACCAGTCCTCGATGATCACCGGGCTGCACGAGACCTTCGCGATCACCACCACCGCGCTCTACACCACCGCGGCGATCCTGGCGGTGGCGGCGCCCGACCCCGAGTCCGCCTCCGTGGGCGACGGGCGCGCGGAGCGGACGCTGCGACTGCACAAGACCATGGCGTGGGTGCACGGCGTCGGGATGGTGCTGCTGCCCCTGCTCGGCATCATCACCGCGCACCCGCAGATCATCGGCATCAGCCAGGAGGCGCAAGGGGACTTCAGCCGCGCGATGCGCACGGTGCACACCGTGATCGGGTACTCCACCTTCGCCGCGCTCACGTTCTCGGCGTGGATCGAGCTGTGATGCAGCGCGCGGCGCGGGTCGGTGCGCTCGTGCTGGCGTGCTCGCTGGCGCCGCGGTGGGCGAGCGCTCACGCCGACGGCCGGGAGGTCAACCGCGCGACGGTCGGCTGCGGGGCCCTCGGCAATTGCCACGGCGTCAACCCAGGGGCGACCGCCACGCTCACCGGCCCGATGACCGTCCAGGCGGGCTCGCGCTCGACGTACGTCCTGACCCTCCGCTCGACCTTCCCCGGGTTCGTCGGCGGCGGCTTCGACGTCGGCGCGCTGGGCCCTGCGGGGACGAGCCTCGCGGTCAACGCCGCGCAGGCCAACACCCGCATCAACGGCGCCGACCTGGTGATGAACAGCCGCTTCGCCGCGGCGGGCGGCGCGGTCACGGTCACCTTCGACCTGGTGACGCCGACCGCGGGCGCCGCCACGATCAACGCCGCCGGCAACGCGACCAACGGCGTGGGCAGCGCGGGGGACGCCTGGGCGCGCGCCACGCTCGCCGTCACGGTGGTGCCTTCGACCACGCCCGACGCGGGCGCTCAGGACGCTGGTCCCCCGCCGCGCGACGCCGGGGCCGCCGACGTCGTGGCGGTCGATGTGCCCCCAAACGCTGGCGGGGACTCCGGGCTGGAGGCCTACGACATCACGGCCTCGTATGGGTACGGCGGATGCCGGGTGGGCCCGTCCGGCGCGCGGCGGGGCGCGCTCGGCTGGGCGTGGCTGCTCGCCCTCTCGCTGGTGGCGCGACGGCGCCGGGGAGGCTCCCATGGTTGATCTTCGCGGAGCGCTGCTCGCGGCGCTGATGGTCGGCGCGTGCGCAACCGAGGCGCCGCCGTGGGTCGAGGTCGACGCCGCGGGCATCGACCCCGGGCCGGTCTGCGTGAGCGGGCGCTACTGGTCGCAGGGCGATCGGGGAAACAACCACATGCACCCGGGCAGGGACTGCATCGGGTGCCACACGGCCACGCAGCACGGGCCGCGGTTCACCGTCGCGGGCACGCTGTACAACGCGGGGCACGAGGTCGACGAGTGCCTCGGGTACGACAGCGACGTGCAGGCGGGCCAGGGCGCGGAGGTCGAGCTGACCGACGCCACGGGGCAGCGGTTCTTCGTCATCGCCAACCGCGTCGGCAATTTCTACACGACGTATCCGCTGCGGTTTCCGCTGCGGCGCGTGAGGGTGTTCTCGCCCGGCGGGCGGGTGATCGAGATGAACACCCCGGCGCCGCACGGCGACTGCAACGCCTGTCACACACGCTTCGGGACGATCACGCCGTCGGGCGAGTCGCCCGGGCGGGTGATCGTGCCCCGATGAGGACGCCATGGACTTCGGTCGCTCGGCGCGAGGTGAAGCAATGACGAGAAAAACAGGTGTGATCGGTGCGATGGCGGTGCTGATGCTCGGCGCGTGCTCGACGGAGATCGTGGGCTATCGCGCGCCGCTGCACGGCGACGACGCGGCGGTCGAGCCGATCGACCTCGGGGTCGAGCCCGTGGACGTGGGGACGCCCGTGGCCGATGTCCCCGCCGCGCCCGACGTGCCCGACGTGCCCCCGCCGCCGCCCCCGCCGCCCTGCGTGACCGGCGTGCGGTGGACCATGGGCAACGAGGGCGACCGCATGATGAACCCCGGTCAGGCCTGCGTGGCCTGTCACCTGCGCGAGCGAGAAGGGCCGGCGCTCATCGGCGGCACCGCCTACGCGCAGCCCCTCCAGGAGGACAACTGCTTCGGCGTGCGCGGCACGGGGAGCACCGCGACCGGCAGCGCCTACGTCGAGGCGACCGACGCCGCGGGGCTGACCTTCCGGATGGCGATCAACCAGGCCGGCAACTTCTATTACGACAGCCGTACGCGCATCGCGTTTCCGCTCCGCAACATCGCCGTCGTGGCGCCGTCGGGCCAGCGCAACGCGATGGACGGCGAGGCGCCCCACGGCGACTGCAACGGCTGCCACACGCGCGAGGGCACCACCACCGTCGCGGGCGGCGACCCGGCGCCGGGTCGCATCCTCCTGACTCCCTGATCGATCGCTCCGCCTCGCGGCAGCGGTCCCTCCCTCGACCAGGCGCCGGAGGCCTATGAGACCTCCCGCGACATGAAGGACGGCTGCAACGAGGTCGTGCTCCAGCCCTCCCGAAGCCGACGCCTGACCCTGTCGGGGCACGGCGAGACCATGGCGGGCCGTCGGAGCGGCGGGTCTAGGGATGGTTGCTGTCGAGCTCGGTGACGTGCAGCGTCGCGGGGTTGTGCGACGAGGCGTCGTAGGTGCCGACCCAGATGTCGTACCGGCCGGCCGGGGGATTCGCGAAGTCGATGGTCGGCATGAGGTTGTTGCCCCACCCCTCGCGGTGGTGATCGTCGTTGCAGCGCCAGTGGCCGTTTGGCTCGTTGATGACGAGCGTGGCGTCGGAGTTGTTGCCGGTGACCACGTAGAAGCGCAGCAGCGGGAAGGTCGTCCCGGCCGTGAAGTTGAAGTGGAAGTCCGGGCGGCGCGTCACGAAGGAGCGACCGCAGGGCTCGCCGCTCACGCTGTCACGGATGTTGAGGTCGACGACGTTGACGGGGTTGCGGCCGCCGCCCGCGGTGAGGGCAAAGGTCCAGGGGTCCGGCGTGAACCCGGTGGTGAGCCGGCCGCCGCCGAAGTTGGCGCGGGCGTTGTAGTCGAGCAGCGAGCGGGCGTGATCCCAGGCCGCGATGTCTGCCGCCGACGCGGCGAACGGGGCGGGCGCCGGGGCGGGCTCGGGCGCAGGCTCGGGCGTCGGCTCGGGCGCCGCGGTGACCTCGACGGGCGCCGGGGCGGGCGCCGGGGCGGGCGCGGGCGCCGGGGCGGGCGTCGGGGTCGTCGCGCAGCCCGCGACGAGCGCGAGGCCAACCAGGGAGAGCGTGGTCTTCATGGGGGAGAACTCCTACGGCGGAGGTGAACGCGCCGTGCGCCCACCACGGATCAACCAGCGCTCTGCCAGAGTTCACCACCCTGCGACAAGGGATGAATCTTCAGGTGGGACAGGGCGAGGTCCCGATCTGCAGCGCGTGGGCGTCCGTCCCCGTCACCGCGTCGCGGTCAGCGTCCCGCACGTTGCTCACGCGGGCGCACGCGCGCTTTCGGCCAGCCCATCGCACTGCTCCGTGTACTGCCCGCGCGGATCATCGCGGTCGCCTCGGCGGCGGCGCGAGCTCATCGCTCACGCGCGGCCCACGGCCTCCAGCAGCGACACCGCGCGCCCGACGCCGTCCTCCTCGCGCAGCAGCGCTCCCAGCGAGGAGGCGCGGGCGCCCATCGCCGGGTCGGTCACCGCCGCGCGGAGGGCCGCCGCGAGGGCCGCCCGGGTGAGCTTCGCGCGCGGCACGGGCGATGGACCCACGCCGAGCGCCGCGACGCGCGAGCCCCAGAAGGGCTGGTCCATCGCGAACGGAACCACCACCGCCGGGACGCCCGCCCGCAGCCCCGCGCCCGTGGTGCCAGCCCCACCGTGATGGACCACCGCCGCGACGCGCGGGAAGAGCCACTCGTGTGGCAGCGCCTCGGCCGCGAACACGTCTGCGTCGTCGGCCGCGGGAGCGAGGCCACCCCAGCCCGCGAGCAGCACGGCGCGCACCCCCGCGTCGCGCGCCGCGCCCCGCACCAGCGCCGTCACCGCGGCCGGGTCTTCGCTCGCCATGCTCCCGAAGCCCACGCTCACCACGGGACCCTCCCGCGCCAGGAAGGCCGCCAGCGCGGGCGGCGGCGCCCACGACTCCGCCAGCGGCAGGGTCCAGTACCCGGTGACCTCGCGCGCCCGCCCCACGCCCGCCGGCACCGGGACCACCCGCGACGAGAACCCGTAGAGCACCGGCCAGCCCAGGTGCGCCCGTGGCCGCCCGCGCAGCCCGAGCACCCGCTCGCGGGCGGACTGCATCGCGCCCCGAAACGGCATCCAGACCCCCGCCTCGGTCAGGTGGTGGCTGAGCCGTCGGCCGAGGCCACCGAGCCAGCGCGGCGTTCTCGCGAAGAGGGCGCCCGGGTACGCCGCGGTGGGCGCGCCGAGGGGCTGCAGGTGCGCCTCGACGAAGGGGCGGCCCAGGCGCTCGGCGACCGAGAGCGCGACCACCATCCCCCCGACACCGCCCGCGATGACGTCGGCGCCCTCGCACGCCGCGAGGGCCTCGCGCGACCAGGCCGACACCCGCTCGCCGATCATCGCGGCCGAGTAGCGCATCGCTGAGAGCGTCCCCCGCTCGGTGGCCCCGCCGGACGACCGCAGCGCCTCCTCGACGCTGCCCGAGAGCGGTCGATGCGGGACGCCCGCCTCCGCGGCCAGGGCCGCGCTGTCGGACGGGGCGACGAGCCAGGCGTCGTGCCCGGCGCGGCGCAGGCCGACGGCGAGGGCGACGTAGGGCTGCACGCCGCCGCGGGTGTCCATGGAGGCGAGGGCGATGCGCACGGGGGGCTCCTTCGGCTGGGTTGGATTGCAACGATGAGTTGCAATCGTTCATTCCTAGACGAGCGCGCCGCGCGATGCAATGGTCGGCGCCGCCCATGACCGCGACCCGGCGAGCTCCACGGCGCGATGCGGGTCGACCGCGCGGCGCGCCCGTCGCGGAGGCGGTGCTCGCGGCCACCCTCCGGGAGCTCGCCTCGGCGGGCGTCGAGGGCTTGAGCGTGGAGCGCATCGCGCGCGAGGCCGAGGTCAACAAGACCAGCATCTACCGCCGCTGGCCGACGCGGGAGGCCCTGGTGGCCGCGGCGCTGGAGGGCGTGGCTGCACAGATCACGGGGCAGCTCCCGGACACAGGGTCACTGCGCGGCGACCTGTTGGCGCTCGTCGGGGCGGTGTCCGATCTGGTCGGGAGCCCGCTGGGGCGGGGCCTCCTTCGGGCGGCGCTCACCGAGTCGGCCGAGGCGGCGGTGGCGGCGCTCGCGGCCGATCAGCTCGCGCGTGGGACGGCGGGGCCCGCGCGCGCGATCGTCGCGCGGGCGAAGGCGCGCGGGGAGTGGGCGCGCGGGGCACGGGGCGACATGGTGGTCCACGCGCTGGTGGGGGCGGTGATCCACCGGGCGGTGCTGGAGCACGGCGCGCTCGACCGGCGCTGGCTCGGGTCGCTGGTCGACCTGATGCTGCACGGCGCGCTGCCGCGGGAGTGAGCGCCTACCGTCCCCGTCGGTGCACGGCTCGAGGAGCGGTCTACCGCGCTCCGCCCCGAGCTCGCCGGGCCTCCCCAGGAGTCTCGTCGCGCAGTCATGCGCGGTGCCGCGCGAGGGCGGCACCCTGCGCATCGCAGGGGGCGCATCACCGTCGCCCCCGCGGCGCTGCGCGGGTGTGTTCTAGCGCGGCTCGCGCTCGGGCAGCGGCAGCCAGCCGTGCGCGCGGAGGAAGGTGCGCACCTTCCCGAAGCGCTCCATGCACACGAAGACGGGCGCCCAGGCCTCGGTGAGTCGCACGGGGGGTGCGTCGCCGTCGAGGCTGAGCACGATGCGCGCGACCTCCACGTCGCCGCTGAGCTCGGTCGTGGGCAGCGGGTCGCTGAACTGCTGCTGGTAGGTCACCCGCTGGATGGCCTTGCGCTCGATCTCCACGTTGCGCACCGCCGCGAGGGCGACGGTGGTGGGCTTCTCCTCGCCGTGGCGCGAGATGACCAGCGTCTCGCCGTGCACCTCCAGGCCGACCCCGCGCGGCGGCCTCGAGCGAAACACCGCCACGAAGCCCACGGTCACCACGACCGCGAAGACGACCGCGACCGTCGGCGACGCCGCCCAGAGGAGCGCGGCGCTGATGAGCGAGAACAGGATCGCGTAGAAGACCTTGATCGGGTTGGTCTTGTCCTCGGCGTCGTCCCAGGGGACGAACAACGCGGGCCGGGCTTGGTGGTCGGGGCCCTCGGCGGGCGCGCGGTAGGGCGTGGTGGTGGGCATCGTCGCGGGCGCGACCGTACCGCACTCGCCGGGGTGTCTTCGTCTTCTGACGGCCGCTTCGGAGCGTCCCTGCTCGCCAGCGCGATCTGTATCGATTCGCATCACAAGCGGCGCGCAATGCCACAGCCGCTCTCGACGGCCGTGACCTTTCGACTGGAATCACAGCGTGGCTCGTCACGTGCTCTAGAAAGCCACGTTGCCCGAGGATTCCATGCACTCGTGTCTTGTCCCCACCACGTTGAACCCGCCGTTCGCCGTCGCAAGCCCTGAGCTGCTCGCATCTCCCCGCGGTCGCTGCGCGGCCTCCCGGTGACCCTCCCGTCGCCGGGCGACCTCTCCGCTGACTCCATCTCCCGCGAGCGCGACGACGCCGAGCGTCTGCGAAAGCGCCTGCAGCTCGCGTCGGAGGTGACCCAGCTCGGAGCGTGGGACCTCGACCCGGCCACCGGGGCCGTCGAGGCCGACCACCGCGCCCGCGCTCTCTTCGGCATCGACGGCAGTGCGCCCGCGACCCTCGACGCGCTCACGGCGGGGCTGCACGACGAGGACCGCGAGCGGGTGCGCGCGGGCATCGCCGGGATGCTCGCGTCGGGCCGCGCGTTCCTCGACGACTGCCGGGCGGGGCGCGACGGCGCCGTGCGCTGGATCGCCGTCGCGGCCGACGCCCACCAGGGACCGGGCGAGGCGGCGCCGCGTGTGCTCGGCATCGTGCACGACGTCAGCGACCGCAAGCGCGCCGAGGAGGAGCACGCTCGCCTCGTCGCGGAGCTGTCGCGCGCCGTGCACGTGAGCGAGATGTTCGTGGGGATCCTGGGCCACGACCTGCGCAACCCGCTGAGCGCCGTGCTGGCGGGCGCCCAGATACTCCGGCACGACCTGCTCGACGCGAGGTCCGCCCGGGTGGTGGGTCGCATCGTCTCGAGCGGCGAGCGCATGGCCCGGATGATCGAGCAGCTCCTCGACTTCACGCGCGCCCGGCTCGGAGAGGGCATCTCCCTCGACCGCGTGCCCCTCGACCTCGCGCAGCTCGCGCGAGAGATCGTCGACGAGTGTCGCGCCGCGAGTCCCTCCGCGTCGCTGCGCATCGCCGCGCTGGGCGAGACCGGCGGCGCGTGGGACCGCGACCGCGTCTCCCAGGTGCTGTCGAACCTGGTCGGCAACGCGCTCCATCACGGCGAGTCCGGCGGCGAGGTCGCGGTCTCGCTCGACGGCACCGATCCCGCCCTGGTCTCCCTGGCGGTGCACAACCGGGGCGCGGTCCCAGCGGACCTGCTGCCGGTGCTCTTCGACCCTTTTCGCGGGACGCGCGAGCCGCAGCGCGACTCGGCGCCCTCCCGTGGCCTTGGGCTGGGCCTCTACGTCGCGCGCCAGATCGCGCTCGCCCACGGCGGCGAGCTCGCGGTGGTCGTCCTCGACGGCGGCACGACCTTCACGCTGAGGCTGCCGCGGTCGGTGGCCGACGTGAGCCTCGCGCAGCAGAACCTCGCGCGCGACGAGGAGCAGGCGGCCTTCGAGCAGCTCTCGGGCCGGCCCAGCGTCAGCTCGGTGACGGCGCACCTGTTCGGCTCGGCCGCGCTGCACGAGCGCGCGCCGACCGAGCACGCGAAGATCGTGGCGCGCTACGCCGAGCTGCTCGGGATGGCCCTCGAACGGCGCGCGTACCGCGGCCAGGGCGAGCGCCTCTCCGGCGAGCTGCGCGCGCTGGCCGAACGGCTGGGTGATCTCGGCGCCAGCCCGCGCGAGGTCACCGAGGTCCACGCGCGTGCGCTGGGCGGCGCCGTGCGAGGCGCCACCGCGAAGAAGAGCGCGGCGCTGCTCGCCGAGGGCCGGATGCTGGCGCTGGAATTGATGGGCAACCTGGCGAGCTACTACCGGCGGCGCTCGCGCGGACCGGGCCGGGCGGGGGCAGTGGGGCCGTGAGCGTCCCTGGAGGAGCGACGATGGCGAATCGATACGAGCTCGAGCTCTTCGTGGTGGGCCACTCGGCCAAGGCCGAGCGGGCGGAGTGCAACCTCCGCCGGGTGTGTGACGCGCGGCTCGCGGGGCGCTACGACCTCCGCGTGACGGACGTCCTGGAGGACGCCGAGGCGGCGGAGGCGGCCAACATCATCGCCACGCCGACGCTGCTGCGGAGGGCGCCGCTGCCGGTGCGCATGGTCGTGGGCGACCTGTCGCACCGCGACGCACTCCTCCGCGGACTCGGGCTCGAAGACAGCGACGGCGACGGCGACAGCGACGAGGTGTGCAGTGATGAGTGACGAACGGCGCAACATGGAGAAGCTCTCGACGGGCATGGAGGGCTTCGACACGATCGCGTTCGGCGGCCTCCCGAAGGGCCGCGCGACGCTGCTGTCCGGCACCGCGGGCAGCGCGAAGACGGTGTTCGCGATGCAGTTCCTGGTGGAGGGGGCGGCGCTGGGCGAGTCCGGCGTGTTCGTCACCTTCGAGGAGACGCCCGTCGACCTGCGGCGCAACATGCTCAGCCTCGGCTGGGACTGCGCCGGCCTGGAGGCGGCGCATCGCCTGGCCTTCGTCGACGCCTCGCCGCGCGCCGAGGAGGAGCGCATCGAGGCCGGCACCTTCGACTTCGCGGCCCTGGTCGCGCGCATCGAGGCATGCGTCCGGCGCACGGGCGCGAAGCGCGTGGTGCTCGACTCGATCGGCGCGATGTTCGCGCAGTTCAAGGACCCGGCGGCCGTGCGACGCGAGCTCTACCGCATCATCGCGGCGCTGAAGCAGCTCGACGTCACCGCCATCGTGACCTCCGAGCGCACCGAGGACTACGGCGCCATCTCCCGCCACGGGATGGAGGAGTTCGTCGCCGACAACGTCGTGCTGCTGCGCAACACCCTCGAGGAGGAGAAGCGCCGGCGCACGATCGAGATCCTGAAGTTCCGCGGCACCGACCACCAGAAGGGGGAGTTCCCCTTCGTGGTGAGCGACGACGGCGTGGTGGTGATCCCGCTGTCGTCGATCCAGCTGCGGCAGAAGTCGACGACGCTGCGCATCGCCTCCGGGAGCGAGGAGCTCGACTCGATGTGCGGCGGCGGCTTCTTCCGCGACTCGATCATCCTGGTGTCGGGCGCGACCGGCACGGGCAAGACCCTGATGGTGACGGCCTTCATGGCGGGCGGCATCGCGAAGGGCGAGCGCTGCCTGGCCTTCTGCTTCGAGGAGAGCCGGCAGCAGTTCTTCCGCAACGCCGCGGGGTGGGGCTTCGACTTCGAGCAGCTCGAGCGCGACGGCCATCTCAAGGTGGTCACCGACTACCCCGAGATCATGCCCCTCGAGAACCACCTCATCCGGATGAAGAGGATCATCGAGGAGTTCAAGCCCAACCGGGTGGCCATCGACAGCCTCTCGGCGCTCGAGCGCAACTCCACCACGCGCAGCTTCCGCGAGTTCGTGATCAGCCTCACGGCCTTCGTGAAGGACCAGGAGATGGCCGGCCTCTTCACCTCGACGACCCCGACGCTGCTGGGCGGCACCTCGGTGACCGAGGCGCACATCTCGTCGATCTGCGACTCGATCATCCTGCTGCGCTACGTCGAGGTCTACGGCGAGATGCGCCGCGCGCTCACCGTCCTGAAGATGCGCGGATCGGCGCACGACAAGGAGATCCGCGAGTTCAACATCGACGGCTCGGGGATGCACCTGGGCAAGGCCTTCCGCAACGTCACGGGCATCCTCGCGGGGCACCCGATGCAGCTCGCCGTCGCGCCCGAGGAGCTCGAGCGGCTGAACGAGATGTTCCCCCGTGAGTGACGCGGCGCCCGAGGACCGTGAGCGGTCGTCGCCTCCGCCTGGCCGCCTCGCCACGCGGCTGCTCTACGTCGAGGACGACGACGACCTCCGCGGCATGATCGCCGACACCCTCGTCGAGGCCGGCTTCGTCGTGACGCCGGTGCCCAGCGCGGAGGCCGCGATGAAGAGCCTCCGCGGCGCGCGCTTCGACATCCTGGTCACGGACTATCACCTGCTCGGCGAGACGGGCGTCTGGCTGCTCGAGTCCGCCACCGCCGCGGGACTGCTCGAGGGGACCGCGGCGATCATGCTGACATCCGAGCGGCGACCGCCCGGGGGTGAGGGCTACACGGTCCTGCGCAAGCCGGTCGACATCGTGACCCTGCTCGACACCATCGGCGCGGCCGTCGGGCAGGCGCTCCCCGCCGCGTACGCGAGCCCGGCGCCGCCGCAGCCCGCGGAGCTCGAGCTCGTGCTCTACGTCACCAGCACCTCGCAGGACTCGCACCGGGCGATCCGCAACCTCGATCGCGCGCTCAGGCCGTACGACCGCGAGCGATACGCGCTGACGATGATCGACGTCGCGAACGGCGGCGACGACGCCTGGTACCAGTCGCTCGAGGACGATCGCGTCATCGTGACGCCGACGCTCGTCAAGAAGTCGCCCGGCCCGAAGACCTGGATCGTCGGGACGCTCGCGTCGAACGACGCCGTCACGCAGATGCTGCTCACCGCCCTCGGCGATCCGGCGCGGCCGTCGGGGCCCCCCGACACCCGCGGGCAGGTACCATCCCTCCCTCCATGAGCGCAGACCCCGCCTGGCCCTCCCTCGAGATCGCCGCCCGCCGCGTCGGAAACCGCCCCCACGCGCTGGTGCGCCGCCTCACCAGGGCCACCGTCGGGCTCGTCACGTTCAGCATGTCGGCCCTCCTGGTGCTCTCGCTGATCTATCCCCGCCACTCGGCTGCGCCTCCGTGGGCGGTGGTCCCCGTCGGCCTCGCCCTGATGGCCTCCGTGGCGACCGCCGCGGCGGCCCTCCTCGCGCAGATCGCCTGCTGGATCGGCCCCCTCGCTCGCGGTCGGCTCTCCGTGGGCGAGGCGGGCGTCCAGGCCACGGGGCTCCGCTCGCGCTTCATCCCCCGCGACGACATCGCGGCCGCGTGGGTGCTCCGCGAGCCCTCGGGCGCTCGCGTCGAGCTGGGGCTGCGCAACGGCGACGTCTTCAGCGCCACCACCGCCACGATGGAGGAGGCCACGGCGGTGCTCGACGCGGCCGGCGTCGACCCCGCCCGGCGCGCGCTGCGCATGCCTCTGGGCGGCGCCGCGGCGAACCTCGGCGTCGGCCTCGCGGCGTCGCTCCCGGCGTCGTGCGTCTCCGCGATGATCGGCGGCGGCATCGCCGTGGCGTTCAATCCCCCGAGCGACGCGGTGGCCTTCCTGGTGATCGTGCTCTTCACGGCCTTCGTCGTCGGGGCGGTGGGACTGCTGGCGCCTCCTGTCGTGGCGGTCGGTAGCGACGGGCTCTCGGTGGGCGAGGGGCGTCGCGCGTGGTTCGTCACCTTCGACGAGATCGCGGCGGTCGAGTCCAGGCGCGGCGACCTGACCCTCCTCCTGCGCGACGGGCGCTTGCGGCGCATCTCCACCCTCGGCACCGGCGAGGCTCGCCGGGAGGCGCTCCACGCCCGCATCACCGCCGGCGTCGAGGCGGCCCGCGCCCCGATCGACCTCTCCGCGAGGCTGGGCGCGCTCGACCGCAACGGGCGCTCGGTGGAGGAGTGGCGCGAGGCGCTCCGCAGGCTCAGCCTCGCGCGCGACGGCTACCGCCAGACGGGCCTCACGCGCGACGAGGTGGAGGCCGCGCTGGAGGACCCGCGATCGAGCCCCGACCGCCGCATCGGGGCGGCCTACGCGCTCGCCGCGATGGACCCTGGCGCCGCGAGCACCCGGGTGCGCGTGGTCGCGGAGACCGTGGCGCACGAGCCCGTGAGGGTCGCGCTGGAGCGGGCCGCCGCGGGCGAGCTGGACGAGGAGGTCGCCGCCGCGGCGGAGGAGGGGAGGGGGAGAGGCTGACGTCGGATCACCCCGGCGGAAGCACCACCTTCGCCGCGGCCTCGATGCGGTACGCCAGCGTGAGCGTGCGCGTGCTCCCGGCGCCCACGGTCACGGTCCACTTCGCGAACCCGTCGCGGGGGTCGAGCGTCGCGTCCTCGTGCGAGCCCACGGAGACCTTCACCTCGTCGACCTCGCTCACCGGGTAGCGCTCGATCACCGTCAGCCGCCTCGCCTCGTCCGACAGGTTGCTCAGGTACACCCGCACGGTGCGCGCGACCTTCTGCGTGCCGATCACCGGCGTCGTCTCCCGCTTCTCCTCCACCGCGCGCCGCACCCGGAGCCCGTCGTCCACGCCGAAGCCCAGCTCGAAGGGCTCCCCCCGCCCGACGAAGTCCACGCGCCCCCGGCCGACCAGCTCGGCCCCGCGCGCCAGCACCACCGGACCCGCCAGCAGCGGCGCCTCGCCCACCAGCGTCGCCGTCGCGCGCAGGTGCACCGCGTCGCTCCGCTCGGGCCACGCCACCCGCTCGACCTCCGCGGTCATCGACGCGCGCGTGAGCTCCACCCGGTGCGCCTCGCCGTCGCTCGGGATCGTCACCGGGTGCGCCCCCTCGAACCACTGCGCCTCGCCCCCGTCGTCGACGCCCGGCATCTCGTCGACGTCCCTCGTCCCGCGCGCGAGCCCCGCGGTGGCGATGGTCTGGTCGCGCGCCTCGACCACCACGCGCCCGCGCTCGGGCTCGCTCTTCCGTCGGCTCGTGAGCACGTCGTCGGTCAGCAGCGGCGGCGCCGCGGACTGCGCCGGACGCGCCGTGGAGAAGCGCGCGCTCACGTCCGTCCAGACCTCCCCGGTGGCCTGCCAGATCACCGCCGCGGTGGTGATCGCGAGCGTCGACGGCTCTCCGTCGCCGGGCGGCGTCCATCGCGCGAGGTGCTCCGGCCTCCAGAGCGCGCAGGGGGTGCGGTAGGTGAGCTCCACCGTCACCGAGCCCGCCGCGGCGGCCTCCACCTGCACCTCGACGCGCGACGTGCGCAGCGAGCGCGTGGCCCTCGCGGCCTCGAGCCTCGCCTGCGCGCGCTGCTGGTCGGCCCGCGCCTCGAAGCCCTGCTCCTCTGCCGCGAGCACGGCCTCCTCCGCCGAACTGGCGGCCGCCTCGATCGCGTCGAAGGCCTCCCGCCACGCCCTCGCCCCGGCGCCAGGGTCGTCCGCCTTCCCTCGCGGAACCGCCGCCACCGCGCCGACCCAGTCCATGGCCGTCGCGTCGAGGCGCTCCAGGTCCGCCGTCGCCCGATGCTCGCCCCGATCGGCCGCCGCCCGCCGCGCGGCCGCCTCGGTGGCGTCACGGTCCGCCGCGTCGCGCTCGTCGTCACCAGCGACCGACACCGGAACGACCACCCGCACCACGCGGGTCGCGATCACCCGCGCCCCATCGCCGACGACGCCCGCCACGAGGCTGCGGTCATCCAGGGCGGGGGTCACGCCCGCGAGGGCCACCCACGAGATGCCCGCGGGCACCACGCAGCTCGCGCGACGGACGACCTCCGCCCGGTCCTCGAAGAAGGTCACCCGCACGGCCTCGCTCTGCACCGGATCACCCACGGCGGTTGCCTCCCACGAGCTCGTTCTTGGACGGAATGGTCAGCCGATAGCTGAACTCCACGGCGGCGCGTCCGCCCGCCGGGACGATGACCTCCCAGCGCAACCCACCGCGCACTGCGGCGCCGCGCTCGGCCTGCGTGAAGCGCTCCGGCTCCGGCCGCGCGCCCCTCGGCGTCACCTCCACGGTCTTCTCGTCGGTGACCGGGACGCGATCGACGACCTCGACCAGCGCGGGCGAGCCGAGTGCCGAGGAGAGCTCGATGGACACCGTGTGATCGATGATCGTGTCGCCGCCGAGGAGCCCCGCGGTGTCCTCCTTCGCGCGCACGTTTCGGGCGGCGCGGAGCCTCTCGTCGACGCCCATCCCGACGCGCAGCGTGCCGCCTCGGTCGATGTGCTGGATCGCCGCCACCACCAGCAGGCTGCCGTCCACGTACACGTCCACCGGGCCCGCGAGCAGCGGGGCATCGAAGGGGTTGCGCAGCTCCACCTCGCGAAACACGTCCGTGCTCTCGCACGCGATCACGCGCCAGCGCACCGTCGGCGTAGCATCCCCGCTGCCCAGCGGAACCCGGTGCAGGAGCCCATCCGACGGGACCTCCACCAGCCCCTCCGCGCGATACCGGTGATCGAACATGCCCCGCGACGCCAGCGGGTCCCTCGCCCCGGCGGGGGGCTGCGGGACGTCCAGCATGCGCACGGCCCGGTCGCGCTCCTGCTTCCAGGCGTCGCCGCCCTCGCGCCCGAGCTTTCCCCGCCGCGGCTCTCCCGGCGCTCCCATGGTGAGCCCGTCGTAGTCGAGCCACGCGTCCGAGGGCTCGACGAGGGGCTCCGGCGCCGCTCCCCCACCGAGCGGAGCGCCTCCGCCACCGAAGCTCATCGCGCTCGCGAGCAGCCCCGCGCGCTTCGGCGCGGCGACGGAGCGTCGCATCGCCTGCGGGGCATAGGCCACCGCTTCGGACGGCGCCGGAGGCATCGTCGGTGGCCCTCCCTCACCGCGGGCGCCGGGCGCATCCATCGCGACCTCCTCGTCGAGCTCCGCGAGCGCATCGCCCGTGGCGCGCAGGTCGTCCATCGCCCAGAGCGGCTGCGCCGCCGGGGCGGGCGACGGCACCTCCGGGAGCGCGCGGTAGGCCCGGTCGTAGCCGTCGAACATCGCGTCGACCCCGCCGGGCGCGGCCCGGAACGCGCGCTTCGGCGGGGTCTGCGCTCGCCCGAATCGGAGCGAGGGAAGCGTCGGCAGCCGCGCGTCGAAGAGCATGTCGGCGGTGGAGAGCTCGAGCCGCGCGTCGCGCCAGTCCTCTCCCGACCGCTGCGCCACGAGGGCCTCGCTGATCCAGGTGGCGGCCCGCGCGTGGTCGCGGATGCGAAGCGTGTAGACGGGCCACCAGCGCGCCGCGTCGACGGCGTAGGTGAGCTCGAGGTGCGGCAGCGGACCGTCGCCTCGCACGGTGATGAGCACCCGCCGCGTGGGGCGCGCGTCGCCCGTGAGCTCGGAGCTGCGGGCCTGCGAGGCGTGCGTGCGCGCTCGCTCGAGGGCGCGGACGAGCTCATGGCGCTCCCGGTGCAGGGCGTCGAGGCGCGCGTCGAGCTCCGCCGCGAGGGCCGTGAGCATCGCGTGCGCGGCGAGCGTCTCCCGCGTCCTCGGGACCACCGACCGCGGATCATCCGGCGCGCGTCGCGCACTGTTCTTCGGGTCGAGCCGGGCTTCGGTGATGGCGTCTCGCCGTCGCTGCGAGAGCCCCGTGTGCCGGTCGATGCGATGGATCTTCCGCTCCAGCTCCCGCACCGCCTCCAGCGAGGGACCGAGCGCGGAGCCCTTCGCCGGGACGACCAGCGACGAGCGCACCAGCACCAGCGAGCGCCCCGCGGCGTCGCCGCCGAGGCTCACCCGAAACGAGCCCGGGGCCGCGAGCGTGGGGAGCCCGTCGACGGCGAGCGTGACCTCCCCCCCGGCGACCGCCTCGCCCGGAACCACGCGTCGCGTGACGCGGGCCCCGCGCGCGAAGACCTGCACGTGGGTGATGCTGCTGTCGCAATGGATCGCCACCGGTCGCTCCTCCCGCGTGGCCTGTGCCGCGCGGCGCCGAAGGTCTCACGGCGCGAACGGGGAGGGCAATCGCAGGCACCGCCGGGGAGGGCGCAGGGCTTTACTGGGGAGGGTAAAATAGCCGACGGCCCCCGGAGAGGCGCCGCACCCCTCTGTTGAAGGGGTGCGAGGGCGCCGCGGGGGCCGATGCGGTGTGCTGGTTCAGCCCGCGATCAGCGGTTCTGATCCCAGGTGTCCTCGTGCGTCACGCCGCCGTCGGTGTAGGTCCACGAGATCGTGTGGAACACGATGCTGACCTCCTCCAGGGGGGGCTCGGTCGAGGTCGCGGGGACGATGGTGTCCGGCACGGTCTGCTTCTGCGAGGCGATGCGGCCCTGCTTGATCTCGACCGTGTAGAACTGCTCGGTGGTGCCGTCGCCGTTGGGGTTTGGGCGGAAGAACTTGAACTTCGCGTCGATGCGGGCGTTCTCGACGAGCGCCTTGGCGATGAGCGGCGAGGACTTGTCGATGCGCTTGCGGATGAGCAGCGGCTCATACTGGCGGCGACCGGTCGCCATGCCCGAGCCCGCCTCGCGAGCGGTCTTCACGGCCTGCTCGTAGTAGACGCACTCGATGGAGTCCTTGCGACCGAGGCTCTCCTGCGAGCTGGAGCCCTTGATGTCCTGACCATTCGCCTTGAGATAGAGATGTACGGTTTCGGCCATTTGAGTCCTCGAGTGCGGGCAGTGAGGGTTCCGCCGACGACCACCGTGCCCACCGTGGGTGACGCCGACGGAGCCCGATTGAGCACCGTCCGTGCCACCACTGCCCGCGAGCGCTGCGGGTGCTCTCTCCCCCTGTGGAGCCCGTGCAAACGCGGGCTTCGAGCTCTCGTGACGGGGATCCCCTCCCGTGGACACCCGTCCAAGGACCCGCCGCGGCGCGCCCCCCTCCTCGCAGCGCCGCGGCACGTCGGATTCGCCTGCCCGCCCGGCCTTCGGACATGAGTCCCAGCGATTGGACGATCGTCGAAAGCCGCTCCCGGGGGGAATCGGGGCTACACTGCGCGCCGTTCATGAACGACGAACGCACGCTGGTGAACGTCGGCGACTTCGGATTCGCGCGCAGCATGCTGATGCATGAGCCGCAGATCCGCTGGGTCGACAGCGTCGGCTCGCACAGCTACCTGGTGCAGGGCCGCCGGATGATGGGCTCCGCGGACGACTGCGACATCATCGTGCGCGACGGCGAGGTCTCGCGCCTCCATGCCTCGCTCGAGGTGACCAGCGACGGAGCGTGGGTGCGCGACCTCGGGAGCCGCAACGGCACCTTCGTCAACGGGGTGCGGGTGCGCGAGGCGCAGGTGCCCGACGGCGGCTGCATCCACCTCGGCGCCACCGACCTCTGGCTCTTCTACAACCAGAACGCCGCCGAGCTGGACCTCTGGCCGTTCGAGCGCTTCGGCCCGCTCTGGGGGCGCAGCACCGCGATGCGGGAGCTCTTCGCGCAGCTCTACCGGGTGGCGCAGCTGCCCTCCACGGTGCTGGTGCTCGGCGAGACGGGCACCGGCAAGGAGCTCGTCGCCAAGGCGATCCACGAGGCCTCGCCGCGGGTGGAGAAGCCCTTCGTGGTGGTCGACTGCGGGGCGCTCGCGGAGAGCCTCCTGGAGGTCGAGCTCTTCGGCAACGCGAAGGGCGCGTACACCGGCGCGATGGGCGCTCGCGCGGGGGCGATCGAGTCCGCCGACGGCGGCACGGTCTTCCTCGACGAGGTCGGCGAGATGCCGCTCTCGATGCAGCCGAAGCTGCTCCGCGCGCTCGAGAGCCGTATGGTGCGCCGGGTCGGCGAGACGCAGTACCGCTCGGTCAACGTGCGCTTCATCGCCGCGACGCACCGCGACCTCGCGAGCATGGTCAACCTCGGCACCTTCCGCGAGGACCTCTACTTCCGCCTATCGGTCGTGCCGCTCACGGTGCCTCCGCTGCGCGACCGCCTCGACGACATCCCCCTGCTGGTGGAGAAGCTGCTCCCGCCCGGCGCGCAGGGCGTGGTGACGCCCGACCTGCTGCGCGAGATGCGGCAGCGGCCGTGGGCGGGCAACGTGCGCGAGCTGCGCAACTTCGTCGAGCGCGCGCTGGCCCTCGGCGCCCGAGGCGCGCTGCACCTGGCGGGGGTGAGGCGCGACGAGAAGGGCGCATCGCTCGCGCCGCCGGCCGAGGGGGCGCTGCCCGGGGTGAACGCCGACGAGCCCTTCAAGCTCATCCGCGACCGCTGGCTCGACCACCTGGAGCGCGACTACCTGCGCTCGATGATGGAGCGCTACAAGCGCGACACCAGCGCCATCGCCCACGCCTCGGGCCTCGATCGCAGCTACGTGTACCGGCTCATGCGGAAGCACGAGCTCTGACCCCGCGCCCCTCCGAGGAGCTCTCCCCGCGGAGTCAAGTCATCGGGTGGAGGGGCTCTTGACATTCTTTGGGGGAGTCGGTCATAACGCCGCCCCTCGCGACAGGTCCCCCGTGCATGGACGGCGGAGACCCTCAGAACTCCAGCGAAGCGAAGAGTTATTCAACGATGCCTACGATCAATCAGCTCGTGCGGAAGGGCCGCAATCCGAACCAGTGGAAGACGGCGTCGCCGGCGCTGCGGGATTGCCCGCAGAAGCGTGGCGTCTGCGTCCGCGTGTACACGACGACCCCGAAGAAGCCGAACTCGGCGCTCCGCAAGGTGGCGCGCGTGCGGCTCACCAACGGCATGGAAGTCACCGCGTACATCCCGGGCGAGGGGCACAACCTGCAGGAGCACTCGGTGGTGCTCATCCGCGGCGGTCGCGTGAAGGACCTCCCGGGCGTTCGCTACCACATCGTCCGCGGCACGCTCGACGCGGTCGGGGCGATCGGTCCGAGCAACACGAACAAGAAGGAGCGCTCGCAGGGGCGCTCGAAGTACGGCGTCAAGCGGAAGAAGGGTTGATCGATGCCTCGTCGTGGAGAAGTCTCGAAGCGCAAGAACGTCCCGGATCCCAAGTACAAGGATCGGCTGGTCGCCAAGCTCACGAACACCGTGATGCTCAGCGGCGAGAAGTCGATCGCCGAGGGGATCGTCTACGGGGCCTTTGATCTCATCCAGGCCCGCCAGAAGGAGGATCCCCTGGAGGTCTTCCGCAAGGCGCTGGACAACATCAAGCCCAAGGTCGAAGTCAAGTCCCGCCGAGTGGGCGGCGCCACCTACCAGGTGCCGGTTGAAGTGCGCCCCGACCGTCGGGTCTCGCTTGCCATGCGCTGGATGGTGATGTACTCGCGCTCCCGTGGTGAGAAGACCATGGCGGAGCGGCTGGCCAACGAACTGTCCGAAGCGAGCCAGGGCCGCGGCAACGCGGTGAAGAAGAAGGAAGACACCCACAAGATGGCCGACGCCAACAAGGCGTTCGCCCATTACCGCTGGTGAGGTAGTTCGAGCGCGATGCAGACGACGACATAAGACGACCAACGCCGCGCCACCCCGCAGATCCAGAGCGATCGCGAGGGTGGGTTAAAGAGCGGGAGACCCGATCAAAAGGGTCTCGCGCAAGCGTGTGTAGCGCTGGTTGTTACCCTCCCGGGCCATGAAGTACTTCTCCGAGGGCGAGAAGGAAAGGTACCCCGGGGGGGTTTCGTTTGTGCTGCGCTCCGACCATCTCTCGCAACTGATTTCAGGTTTCGTTTCAACGTAGACCCACGCCGCCCCCGCTGGGCGACGCACCGACGGAGAAGACCACGTGCCTCGCGACCTCCCGATCGAACGCTATCGCAACATCGGCATCATGGCCCACATCGACGCGGGCAAGACGACCGTTACCGAGCGGGTCCTGTTCTACACGGGACGCATCCATCGCACCGGCGAGGTCCATGAGGGCGGCGCCACGATGGACTGGATGGAGCAGGAGCAGGAGCGTGGCATCACGATCACCTCCGCTGCGACCACGGCGTTCTGGGTTCCCAGCATCGGCCCGGGCAAGGACATCAAGCACCGGGTGAACATCATCGACACCCCCGGACACGTGGACTTCACCATCGAGGTCGAGCGCTCGCTGCGCGTCCTCGACGGCGCGGTCGCGGTGTTCGACGGCGGCAACGGCGTCGAGCCCCAGTCCGAGACGGTCTGGCGCCAGGCCGACCGCTACAAGGTCCCGCGCATCGCGTTCATGAACAAGATGGACAAGATCGGCGCCGACTTCCAGATGTGCGTCGAGTCGATGCGCGAGCGCCTCGGCACCAACCCGGTGCCGATCCAGCTCCCCCTCGGTGAGGAAGAGAAGCACCGCGGCATCATCGACCTCATCCGCATGAAGGCGATCGTGTTCGACGAGGCCTCCAAGGGCGCGAAGTTCTCCATCGAGGCGATCCCGGCGGAGTTCAAGGACGCGGCGGACATGGCCCGTCAGCAGATGATCGAGTCCATCGCGGACGTTGACGACGTGGTGGGCGAGAAGTTCCTCGCGGACGACATCGCCTCGATCACCGAGGAAGAGATCCACGCCGCGCTCCGCCAGGGCACCATCTCGTTCAAGCTGGTCCCCGTCACCTGCGGCTCGGCCTTCAAGAACAAGGGCGTGCAGCAGCTCCTCGACGCGGTGGTGACCTACCTCCCGTCGCCGGTCGACGTCCCGACCCGTATCGGCAAGCACCCGGACAAGCCCGAGGTCGAGCTCGAGCGCCCGGCAAGCGACACGGCGCCCTTCAGCGCGCTGGCCTTCAAGCTCATGAACGACAAGTTCGTGGGCAACCTGACCTTCATCCGCGTGTACTCGGGCTTCGTCGAGTCGGGCACCAGTGTGCTCAACTCCACCCGCGGGAAGACCGAGCGCATCGGCCGCCTGCTGCTCATGCATGCGAACGAGCGCGAGGACATCAAGGACGCCTTCGCGGGCGTGATCGCCGCTGCGGTGGGCTTCCGCGACACCCGCACCGGGGACACCCTCTGCGATGAGAAGCACCCCGTGGTGCTCGAGCGCATGACCTTCCCGGAGCCCGTCATCTCGATCGCGATCGAGCCGAAGACCAAGGCCGACCAGGACAAGATGGGCGTCGGCCTCCAGAAGCTCGCCTTCGAGGACCCGTCGTTCCGCATGAACACGGACGAGGAGAGCGGCCAGACGCTCATCCACGGCATGGGCGAGCTCCACCTGGAGATCATCGTCGACCGCCTCAAGCGCGAGTACAAGGTCGAGGCGAACACGGGCAAGCCCGAGGTCGCCTACCGCGAGGCCGTGAAGAAGAAGTCCGAAGGCGAGTGCAAGTACGCCAAGCAGTCGGGCGGCCGCGGCCAGTACGGCCACGTGGTGCTCGACCTCGAGCCCGGCGAGCGCGGCACCGGCTTCGTGTTCGACGATGACATCAAGGGCGGCGTGATCCCCCGTGAGTTCATCCCCGCCGTCGAGAAGGGCGCCCGCGAGGCCCTCCAGCGCGGCGTGCTCGCGGGCTACCCCGTCATCGACTGCAAGGTGCGGCTGTTCTTCGGCAGCTACCACGACGTCGACTCGAGCGCGCAAGCCTTCGAGATCGCCGGCTCCATGGCGGTGCAGGACGCCGCCAAGAAGGCGGGCATCGCGATCCTCGAGCCGATCATGGCCGTCGAGATCGTGACCCCCGACCAGTTCATGGGCGAGGTCATCGGCGACCTCAACTCCCGCCGCGGCCAGATCAAGGGCATGAGCGCGCGCGGCAAGAACGCGCAGGCGATCGAGGGCACCGTGCCGCTGGCCAACATGTTCGGCTACGTCACCGACCTCCGCAGCAAGACCCAGGGGCGCGCGGTCTCGACGATGCAGTTCTCGCACTACGATCCGGTGCCGAACGTGGTGCAGGAAGAGATCGTCGCGAAGAGCCGCGGCAAGTAGCAAGCGCTTCGAACCCACAATCACAACGAAGAACGAAACGGAGTAGAGAAGAGTCATGGCCAAGGAGAAGTTCAGCCGCAGCAAGCCCCACGTGAACGTCGGCACCATCGGTCACATCGACCACGGCAAGACGACCCTCACGGCGGCGATCAGCGCGGTGCTGTCGAAGGCGAAGGGCGCGAAGTTCAAGGCGATCTCGTACAAGGACATCGCCAAGGGCGGCATCGACCGCGACGCCACCAAGACGGTGACCATCGCCGCGGCGCACGTGGAGTACGAGTCGCAGAACCGTCACTACGCGCACGTCGACTGCCCCGGACACGCCGAC
>Ga0208628_1000346_pt1 | contig 24858 bp, 16 predicted proteins | sample LakWasMet16_LOW5_2_FD_183864 | JGI IMG/M metagenome (GOLD analysis project Ga0208628, IMG submission 183864) | Freshwater sediment methanotrophic microbial communities from Lake Washington under simulated oxygen tension - Sediment Metagenome... | ecosystem: Environmental > Aquatic > Freshwater >... | reverse complement strand
GCTGTCGTTCACAGATTTAAAACGGTCCAGGTCAAGCATCAGCAGTGCCAGCTGTTTGCCGTCGCGCCGTTCCACCTCAATGCCGTGTTTCAAGCGTTCATGCAACAGCCGGCGATTGGGCAATTGAGTGAGCGGATCATAAAAAGCCAGCTGTTTGATCTGCTCCTCGGCAGCCTTACGCTCTGTAATGTCGATATGGGTGCCGACATAATGGGTGATCGCACCATCATCTCCTCTAACGACCGAGATAATTAGCCATTTGGGATAAATTTCGCCATTCTTGCGCTGACCCCAAATTTCTCCCTGCCATGTACCGGTGCGCTCAATAGTTTCCCACATGGCTTTATAAAAGGCCTCGCCATGACGCCCGGATTTAAGTAAATTTATTCTTTGGCCGACGGCCTCTTCTTTTGCGTAGCCGGTGGATTTGGTAAAAGCCTGGTTAACTTGCAGGATAATATTATTTGCGTCGGTAATAACCATCGGTTCATTCGACTCGAAGGCGATAGCGGCAATGCGAAGGTGTGCATCGGCTTGCTTATATAAGGTGACGTCTCGCAATGCGCTGGCGAAAAACAAGCCTTGGTTCGTTTGAATCGGGCTGACGCTAATATCTACGTCAAAAAAACTACCGTCTTTCCGTCGCGCCAGTACTGTTCGCCCGGCACCCATCGACCTGGCAACTGCTGCGGAGGCAAATTGAGTCCGCAGTACCTGATGATTCACACAGTCGCGTTCCGGCACCAATACTTCAATCGATAACCCAAGCAACTCGTCAATCGGGTAACCCAACAAGCGCTCGGCCTGCTGGTTGACCATCGTAATAATTCCCTGCTCATCACTGATCAGCATGGCGTCCGGCGTGGCATTAAAGATAGCGAGCAGATAGCTTTCACTGTTCTGGAGGGATTGGGGGCTAGGCAGTTGTAATAACTTTGGAATCAGCGGCCAAATCAACGAGGCAGTGACTATCGAAACGAGCGCCGTGGCTAGTTTTATCAAGCCGTCCAGCCAATAATCGGGATGCCAAATTGTCCAGATACTGATTAGGTGGATGGTGCCGCATAAAAAAATAAAAGCCCCAAACAGCACAAACACCCAGCGATAAGCCAAATCGGTGCGTTTTTGGACAAAATAGAATAATGCAAACGGAATGGAATAATAGGCAAGCGCAATGATGGTGTCGCTAATAACATGCAACCACAAGACTGACGGCAACCATAGATAACAAGCGCCGTGAGGCATAAAATTGCTAGAACTAACCAGTAAATCGTTAAACCACGCAAACATTCAGTCTTGTACTCCATCGATACACTTTGTTGTGTAATTATTCAGAATCATAGGACAGGCTGAAGCTTGTCGGATATGTTGAATACAATGGAACCCATCAATCGAAGGCGATGGACTTCCTTATTCGACCCATTCTATAAATTTCGGAAATAAGAAAAAACGAATCGTTAGAAATCGTCCTCTGTTAATAGTGTTGTTATTTTTCGGTCCGGGTCTGTGATAACCCATAGTTTTTCATTTTTAATGTTATAAACCGACATTATTCTTTCCACCGATTCAGGCAGCAACGCAAACGTATTCTGACGCCAATCCACCTCTGACACATCCCCGTAATCACCTCTTTCATGCCTATCCAGCAAATCGCCAATAGCCACCTTATAGTTAGCTATAATCGAAATGGCCGATGGGGTCATGGTGATTTTTCCGAGTTCAAATAACTTCATCTCTATACGTTCCTTATTATTATTCTGGTTTCATTAGCCGTTGTTGTTTTTGCTGATTATCCGGCTGATACAAATACGTTGAAAAACAGCTCAGAGCGCATACAAGCTCAGCTTAAGCATTTCGATAAAAGGTCTATTTTTTTCGCCAACTAAAGTGCGCAAAGTATAACTGTATACTGCCAATAGCATAGCAAGATTTAAAAAAAGACTTACAAAATCGGATGTTTTTTATTCGAATTTCTGTAGCCCGGTATTGGCAATAAAACTAACATATCGTCTCTATCGAGCCGTGCTAAAAAGTTGAAGTTACCGTACGACTTACCATCCGGAGTCATGGAACTGATACACTTCAATACCGAAAATAATATTCTCCTTATATATAGCGGAGGGGGATAACACTAGCGATTGTGACAGGATTCAGATATGAACAGCGATCAAAATAAACCGTTTACTGACCAAGACAGCCGGCTAATCGGCCATGCAAGCCGCAAGGAATTGCTGGCCTGGGCTTTGTATGATTTTGCCAACTCCGGTTATACCACGGTGGTGCAAACCACTATATTCAGCGCCTATTTTGTTGGCGTGGTTGCCGGTGCCGCCCAAGACGCTACCTCCGGTTTATCAACCCTGCTTTGGTCTTTGGCGATTGGCATCGCTAATTTGATAGTCATGATCGGCGGACCGCTGATAGGCGCAATTGCCGATCAACGGGCTTGCAAGAAACGCTTCCTGCTGATTTCCTCTGTGGGCTGTATCTTATCGACGGCCTTGCTGGCAATAGTCGGGCCCGGCGATATAGGACTGGGGATGATGATGGTTACCCTGTCAGCCGTCATGTTCGCCTTCGGCGAAAACCTGATTGCGGCGTTTCTGCCGGAGATCGTAGCGGAGAAGAATATGGGCAAAATGTCCGGTTATGGCTGGAGTCTGGGCTATTTGGGCGGCTTGCTGACATTAGGGATTTGTCTGGCCTACATTACTTGGGCCAAACAGCAGGGGCTGCCGGAAACTCATTTTGTTCCTGTTACGTTATTGATCACCGCCGCCATCTTTGCAATGACGGCTACCCCCACCTTTCTTTGGCTACGTGAACGGGCAATGCCCGTTGCGCTAACCCAGGGGCTGTCAAATCTACAGATAAGTTATGCCCGGCTGGCGCATACCTTTAAAGAAGCGGCCCGCTTTCGCGACTTGCTCTGGTTTTTAATAACACTCGGTGTCTACCAGTCAGGGGTTAGCACCGTGGTGGTTCTGTCCGCCGTTTATGCGCGGGAAGTCATGGGCTTTGATACCCCATCGTTGATTATGCTGATTATGGTCGTTAATGTGACTGCCGCCGTCGGGGCTTTTATCTGCGGACATTTACAAGACCGCATCGGATCGGTTCCCACATTGGCCATTACCCTGCTTATCTGGATTGTTGCGGTGATGGTGGCGTTAGTTGCCGACCAGCCCGCACATATGTGGATAGCCGGAAATATTATCGGTCTGGCGATGGGCGCAAGCCAGGCTGTCGGGCGCGCTTTGGTCAGTAAATTTTCACCGACTGAGCGGGCGGGAGAATTTTTAGGCCTATGGGGCTTCGTCAATCGCTTTTCGGCCATAATAGGCCCGTTGAGCTACGGCCTGATAAATTACTGGAGCCATGGCAACCACCGGATGTCATTGCTGTCGACATTGACATTCTTCATCGTCGGCCTGGTCTTGCTGCTCAAAGTCAACGAGAGCCGAGGTAAAGCCGCCGCAATCAGCTCGGGCGTAATACTGAATAAGGCGGGTTAATTCAGGAAAAACCACTTCAGCCGCAACAACCAATTTTAGATTCGACCGAGCTTTCCAGCCTGATCATCCGGCAAATGCAGCGATACCAGAAAAGTAGCCAGAAAAACCAGCATACCCAAACTCAGCATCGCTAAAACAGGATCAACATTTTGCGATGCGGCATAGGTATAGCTGCCGACTGCGGTCAGCATGGTCAGATTCTGGAAAAATCCCTGCAAAGCAACGGCACTGCCGCTGCCGATGCTTTGTTGCCCCAGTTCCTGCAACGCCGCATTAACGGGAACGATAAACATACCGCCCATGGCTCCGGTAAAAAACAGCGCGAACCGGGCCGGCCAGATGCTGTCTGTCAAACTCAGCCCGAAAATAAATAGAGCCATTAAATAAGCGGGGATTCTTGCGCGGCGTAAGTGTTCCAGCGGAATCAATCCCGGCACCAAGGCCGATCCGGCTATGATGCCGATAGCGATAAATAATGTCAGCTCAGCGATTTCGGATGCATTTTTTGACAATAAAATCAGCGGCGCCCAAGCAACGATAATCACTCTTAATGTTGCCGCAGCGGCCCAAAACAAAGAGCCGCCAAGAATCACAAAGCGTGATCGTGGCGTGGTAAAAAACAATCTTATTTCCCGCCAAAACATCAGCAGTTTCGAACCCGGAGCCGTTTTTTTGACGACGCCCGCCGGCAAAAATAAAGAGGTCAACGCGGAGATGATAAAAATGGCGATAGTTCCGGTTAATGCCCAGACTATCGAATAATCGGCCACTTTCGCGCCTATCACCATGCCCAGCAGGATAGCCAGAATAGTGGAGCCTTCAATCCAACTGTTCGCCTTAACCAGCATTTCGTGCCCTGTCAGTTCCGGCAGAATGCCGTATTTTGCCGGACTGTAAATGGCCGCACCCACGCCAACCACACAGTAAGCAAGCAACGGCTCGACTTTGCATAGCAATAATGCCGCGCCCACCGCTTTAATCAGATTGCCGATAATTAACACCCTGGCTTTGGGATGATTATCGGAAAACCCGCCCACCCACGGAGCCAGTATCACGAAAGCAACCAAAAAAGCGCTCTGCAAAGCCGGAACATACCAGCTTGCCAGCTGTGTAGACTGCATCACCATCGCAATCACCGTAAACAAAATAGCGTTATCGGCAAATGCGGATAAGAACTGGGCGATCAGTAATGGATAGATTTGTTTGTTCATTGTAATGGCATTAAAGTAGACGAGAATTTAGTGTTCAATCTTTATTTCTTCTTTTTATCTCTGTAGAAGAGTTTGAAAGCACTAGTTCCTTTCATAGCAACCTTCTTCATTTCGAACAAAGCTGTTGTTTCTATAAGATTTGATAGTTTGGCATAACCAAAATTCCTGGAATCAAAATCAGGGTGCTGTCTTTTGATTAGTGAACCGCAAACCCCCAATTCTGCCCAGCCTTCTTCATTACTGCATTCATTGACAGCATTGCGCAAGATATTCATCAGCTTAGTATTTTGGCAAAGCTGTTGGCGAGAAAGCTGACTTTGTTTTTCTTTTACTTGCTTCGGTTCTTCTGTTTTTAAAGAGTCAGTTTTTTCTGTATCTGTATCTAATGTTTTCAAAACATCAATATAAATAAAATCATCACAAGCATTCCGAAAGGCAATTGGCGTTTTTCGTTCTCCGACACCATAGACATGAATGTGTGATTCTTTCAGTCGTGTAGCAAGCTTTGTAAAATCACTGTCACTAGAGATTAATGCAAACGCATTGAACTTTTCTGAATACAGCAGATCCATCGCATCAATAATCATTGCAGCATCAGAAGAATTCTTCCTTGTTGTGTAAGCGAATTGCTGAATTGGCTGAATTGCCAATTCATTCATCGGCGTTTTCCAATTTTTTAACGTCAGACTACTCCAATCGCCATAAGCTCTTTTAACAATAATGTAACCATATTTAGATAGCTCGGTAATAATCGCTACAAGGGCGTTTTGTTGAGTGTTCTCCGCGTCAATGAGTACTGCAATTTTTTTCCCTGGATGAATCACTTATAAATTCCTTTTTATCAAATTCTTTAAGAGACTTTACCGGCTGCCAATTCAGTAACCGCTCTGTAATTGGTTTTACCGGACGCCATCACCGGAATCGCATCAACAATCAAAATCTTCTTGGGCATTAGGATATGAGCCACGCCTTTAGATGCCGCCGCCAAGTCATGAATAGTCGCCTGCTTTTGAGTGGTGACCAAAACAACCTGCTCGCCTTTTTTGGGATCCGGCAGACTGATGACAGCGTGATGCGCATCCGGCCAGGCATTGGTCGCCAACTGCTCTACGGCGGTTAAGGAAACCATCTCACCGCTGACTTTGGCAAAGCGTTTGCTGCGGCCGCGTATGCTGAGAAAGCCTTCATCATCGACATGCACAATATCGCCGGTGTCATGCCAGCCTTCGCCGTAAATCGATTTGGGCGGCACCAGGTTGCCCGGATTTTCCGGCAGCAGGTAACCCTGCATGATATTGGGCCCCGCTACATGAAGCCTGCCTGCCTCTTCAATGCCTTCAACCGGCTCCAATTTGTATTCCATAGACGGCATAAAACGCCCCACAGTACCGGCTTTATAGTCTATCGGCGTATTCACAGAGACAATAGGTGTCGTTTCGGTGACACCGTAACCTTCCAGGATGCGTATGCCGAATTTATCCATCCAAAGCTGGCGGGTGGTTTCCTGCAACTTTTCGGCACCGGCAACGACATAACGCATATTGAAAAAATCATAAGCGTGGGCTTTTTTAGCATAACCGGCTAAAAAGGTATTGGTGCCGAACATAATGGTGGCGCTGATTTCATAAGCGATTTCAGGAATCACCGCAAAATGCAGAGGCGTTGGATAGAAAAATGTGGTCATGCCATGCAGTATCGGCAGCATCGTGCCGACGGTAAAACCGAACGAATGGAACATCGGCAAAAAGTTGAGCACCACATCGCGCGCATTAAAATTGATCCGCGCTTCCAATTGTTTAAGATTGGATAAGATATTGGCATGGGACAGCACAACCCCTTTGGGCATGCCTTCAGAACCGGAAGTAAATAAAACCACTGCCGGGCTGTCAGGACTGTATTGGGTGTGTTTGTACCAGATATTGGCGGTTTTGCATTGCACCAAGGCCTGAAACTTATCCCATGCCGACAAACTTCCGGCCAAATCTTCCAGATAGACCAGTTGAACCTGCTCGCCCAAGTGCTCGGCATCCTCGTGTAACTTAGCCATTTCTATAAAACGACGGGATGTCAAAACGGTTTTGACTTGCGCTGTATTACAAGCGGAAACCATTCCGGCCGATCCGGTTGAAAAATTCAGCATGGTCGGCACCCGGCCATAAAGCTGCAAGCCCAGAATAACCGCCAGGGTTTTGGTCGAATTGGGCAAGAAAACCCCGACATTTTCCCGCTCGGCTGTCGTCTTCTTTAAAACATTGCCGATAATGATCGATCGGGTGATTAAATCGTCATAAGATAACGGCTTACGCTCCAGATCGTTGGCAACCCTATGTTTACCGCCATGTATTTTGCGTGCTTCCAGCAGGCTGGCAAAAATAGTTTGCCGGTAATGACTGGTCGCAAACATCATCTCGGTCATAATATCGGCCAGGACATGTCCGCTGTATTTACGGCGGTTCTTGCCTGTTAAGCCTTCAGGATGCGTAACAAAGGTATGAGGCAAAATCTGAATCGTGATTTTGGGAAATAAACGTAAGCGTACGATATTGCGTAATCTGGAAAAATGCGTGTATTCGGCTCCGTCAATGCGTACCGGCAATATCGCCGCTTCGGATTTATCGGCAACCATGCCGGTGCCGTCGTAGATTTTCATCAACGATCCCGTAACGGTAATGCGGCCTTCGGGAAAAATAACGGTGTGGGTATCTTGCTGCAAATGATGAATTAAATCCTTCAGTGACAAAGGATGGGTCGGATCCATTGGAAAAACGCGGGATAACCTTAAAAAAGGCTTTAGCCACCAGCGCTCGGAAATCTGGGTATTGATCGCAAAGGTGATGTTATCGGGCAAAAATACACCCAGTAGTAAGGGATCCAGAAACGACGTGTGATTGGATATAATCAGGACACGTTTTCCGGCTTTTTTATAGTTGTCCAGCCCTTTGACTTCAACCTTATAAATCAAGGTCAGCAGCCAGCGTAAATTTTTTTTCAGCATTAAATTTCCTCCTTGAGTCATTTTAGCAGATGTTTCTTATGCATGTGCTTACCGCTCGGCTATAAACGAATATTTCAATTTCGGGATTTTAGCGGACGTGGCTTTCATCCAATTTTTCAAAAGATTCAGGTTTACCGCTTTGTTTTAAGCATTATATTTGCCGGTTATTCCAGCATGTCGCATAGGTTGGGAAAAAATCGCCGGACGGCGTTATAATGATTTATTTAAAAATCCCCAAGCTGTTGCAAACCAAAGTTGTCAGCCAATGAAAATACTTAATATTCATTTTAAAAATATCAACTCATTGGAAGGAGAGAGCCGGATCGATTTTGAACAATCGCCTTTTTCAGATACCGGGGTTTTTGCCATTACCGGCCCTAACGGATCGGGAAAATCCAGTATTTTGGATGCTGTGACACTCGGCCTGTATGGCGAGACTTTCCGTTTTGATCGCCCCGCCGGACATGTGATGACCAAGCACACGGCCGAGTGCTTTGCGGAAATTGAATTTGCGCTGGACAAGGTGAAATATAGGTCCAGCTGGCATGCCCAACGGCGCGATTCGAATCCTGATGGCGAATTAATGCCACCCGAAATGAAATTGACCCGTTTGAGTGACGACGAGGTATTGGCGACCACATCCCAACAAGTCTGCGCGCGCATTACTGAAATCACCGGGATGAATTTTCGTAACTTCACCCGCTCCATCCTGCTGGCACAGGGCGATTTTGCCGCATTCCTGAACGCGCTGGACAGCGAGCGCATGGATATTCTGGAAAAAATCATCAGCACCGACATTTACGCGGACTATAAAAGCGAAGTTGATAAAAAAGCCGCCGACGCGCAGCAACGCTTGGATTATTTAAACCAGGATTTATCGGTCATTCCGATCATCGAACCGGAAAAACTGGAAGCCTATGAACATGATCTGCTCGATTTTACTGAGCAATCGACCGAATTGCGGGAGGAACAAAGCAATCTGAGACAGCAATTAGACTCATTGCAAGAGGGGATGATTCTGCAAAACCGCATTGTCGTTCAGGAAAAAGATCTTCAACAAATCAAAATGTTGTCGGAAAACGAGCAGCAAAAGCTGGATCAGCTGATTACGGGCCAGGATGCCCTGCTGTTTGAAAATGATGTGCAGGCGATTCAGGAAAAAAAGCACGAAATTCATCAACACAAAGAAACACTGGCAGACTTCCGTGCCGAACTTAAGCAGATACAAGACCATATCGGCATAAATAACTCGGCCCCGAAAGGACTACTGGATAAATCGGCAGCGGAACAAGGACAGACCCTATCCGAGCTTAAAGCCCAGATAGGCCAGCTTACTGCTCAGCGGCAATCGGAATCGGACTTATGGCAATCTTTAGACACGCAGATTGCTGATAAAACAGCCAATCTTGCCAATGTATCGAAATGGCTGGAAGAGCATGTCGCCGATGAATCTTTGCTGGCAAGTTTTCCCGAAACAGGCCGATTAAAAAAACTCCGGACTGAACTGGTAGAACTGAGAGAAAAACAAAAAACATTCACCAAATGGTCCAAAAATACTGCGGCATCGCTGAAAAACAACGAATCGGCCATTGCCCAGGAAAACAAAAGAATTGCCGAATTAAAACATAAATTACCACTGGCTAAAAAAGCGCTGGAAGAGCTGGCGCAAGGCAGAAATCTGACTGAACTTGAAGAGTTTCGGCAAGAGCAACAAGAGCGGGTGAATGACTTTCGATCGCTCTACAACCTGGCTGTCACTTACCAAAAACTGAACAAAGGCGGTTTTGGCTTTTTACGCCTCTTTGGCCGCACAGAGCAACCGAATCATGACATTGAGGTGCTGGAGTCTGAACTTGCTGCGTTAAAACTGGAAATAAGCCGGGAAGATAATATTAAGCTCACGCTGGAAATGGCTGTCTTCCGTGAATCATTGCTGCGTAAAATGGCCCCGGACCGGCAGCATCTTGTCGACGGCGAGCCTTGTTATTTATGCGGCTCTAGCAAACATCCCTATGTCCAGCAGCCACCGAGAGTGGGCAATTCCCAACAGGCATTAACCGATCAAACGGCAAAAATAAAGGCCTTGACGACAGCGGCAGGCAAGCTGGAACAACAGCTTAAAACGACGAGAAAACAGTCCGAAAAAAACCAAGCCAACCAGACAGAGCAGACCAAGGTCAAGTCTCAATGGCAAACCTTGTGCAACCGGCTTAACACGGCCAGTGAAGACCTGAGAATCGATAAATTACGTTTGCTGCAGCACCGGCTAAGCACCGAAATCAGCGAATTAAAAACCATTACCGGCGTAATTGCCGACTATCGAAAAAAACAAACCGGTATCGAACAGCTGGAAGCCCTGATTGCCAAAAGCGAAGCCACTGTCGAACGCTTGCAGCAAAACGCTCGACAACTGGATGCCGAATGGCGGGAGCGTCCTAAGGAAGAGATCGATTACGATGCCGCATTGGCTGCCTGTCAGCAGGACGAGCAACAACTGGCCGACAAGGTCGTTGCGCAATTAGCCTTGCTGGGCGAAAAAATGCCGGCTAAAGGCAAAGAAGATGCCTTGTTTGACCGACTCAATGCGCGCCGCCAGGATTATCAAAGCTATGTTTTCCGTCAAAAAAGCTTAACCGAAGAGCTGGAAGCACTGAAAGTAAAAGCGGGGCATTGCCAAGTTGAAATAACTACATGTGACGAGAAACTTGCGCGTTACAACCGGCAATTACAAAACGAAGAAATTGTCAGCCTGCATTTAGCGTTAATTGAAAAACAAAAACTGATTGCCGACAAAGATCAGCTGATTAGCAAGCAGGAAGCCGAGCTCGAGGTATTGAAGCAAGCCTTGCAAGGCAAGATGCAAGGGACACAATTTACCAGCCTGCATGAGCTGACTGAAATGCTGGAACTGCTGCAACACAAGCCGGAACTGGAGCGGCATTTGGCAGAACTGGAACAGGAAATTGATGCTAAAACCATAGAACTGGAAAAGAGCCGACTTGAGCTGGAAGAAAATAGTACGCTGCTTACAGCCGAATTAGGTCCGGAACAACTCGCCGCCGAGCTAAAAAGTGTAAGCGAAAAACTGGCGATAGCCGATCTGGAAGTGCAACGGCTGAAACGGCTGTTGGACGAGCACAAACAATTTAAACAGAAGACCGATGCGATTCTGGTTCAATTGCAGGATCAGCAGGAAATTGTCCGTCTGTGTAACGCGGAAGTTGCTCAAATAGCCGCAGAAAGCGGCATGGTTTTCCGTCGTCGGGTTCAACAACGGCTAGCTGATCGGCTGTTGTCCCAAACCAACGCCGTGCTGGAAAAAATCAGCGGCCGTTATTATCTGCGACAAAGGCCCAGTGAGCAGGGCTTGGCATTGGAAATTGAAGATACTTATCAAGACAATGTGCATCGACTACCCAAGACATTGTCCGGAGGCGAGAGTTTTGTGGTGAGTTTGGCCCTGGCGCTAGGACTTTCGGAACTGGCCAATAGCGGCAAGTCCGTGGACTCGCTATTTCTCGATGAAGGTTTTGGCAATCTGGATTCGGAAACGCTTTACACCGTTATCAGCACGCTTGAAGGCCTGCATACTCATGGAAAAACCGTCGGCGTTATTTCCCATGTCGAAGGCGTACAAAAACGTTTTAAAGCCCAGCTGCAGGTGGTTAAGAAACCTAACGGATTGGGGATGTTGAAGCAGGCGTCGTAGACCGGTATGAATATACCGATCTTCTTTAATGATGCCGCTGAAATCTGCTGATGCGCGCCTACTGGCGCTAAATTTCAAAAAATGACCGTTAAAAAGCCCTGTTGCCGGGAAGCAGTGGTTTTTTGTTGTGTTATACTTTGGCCAAATTTGACAAAAGGAGAATCGAATTATGGCGGCAATTACGTTTGATACCTTGAAATATGCAAATAGACTAAAAGCAGCTGGTGCCGAGCCAAAGATAGCCGAGGCTGAAGCAGAAGCGCTGGCAGAAGTTTTTGAACTGAATTTGAACGAAGTTGCTACGCGTGACGACCTAAAACACATGGAAGAACGGTTAAATGAACGACTGGAAGCTCGATTGCTTCAACTTGAACAACGCATGATTATCAAATTAGGCGGGTTAATGGTTGTTGCAATAGGAGCAGTTGCCACGCTGGTGAAGATTTTATAAAAGCTATGTATAAGCATCACGGCAAATAAACACTCCATTTCATACCGCCCAGCGTTTCGCTTTTTTTGCCTTCCAATACCCCGCCCAACAAGCCGATTAACTCATAAACGACAGCCATGCCGATACCGTGCCCATGAATATTTTCATCGGCCCTGACGCCTCTTTTTAAAATCTCGGCCAATTTCCCGGCAGGAATTCCAGGCCCGTCGTCTTCAATCTCCAGCAAGACCGCAAAGTTCCGCCTGCCTTTGCGCGGGCTCAGTGAAACGTTGACCTTGACTGTGTTCCGGCACCACTTGCAGGCATTATCCATCAGGTTTCCGGCTATTTCGTACAAGTCGCCTTCATCGCAGTAAACCAGGCTTTGCTCAGCCACGGACATATCGAAAGTTATATCTTTATCGATATAGACTTTACCCAGCGATGCGCTGATTTTCTCTATAACCGCCGATAAATCCACCGCTCCGGCAGTTCTGTGCTCGCCCTTGGCAGCGGCGCGCTGTAATTGATACTCGACGATTTCATTCATGCGTGAGATCTGTTCTTTTACCGTGTCCTTATTAGCGCTGAAAGATTCGGCGCAGCCGCGTAATATTGACAGCGGGGTTTTCAAGCTGTGCGCCAGATCCGCCAAGGCATTACGGTAACGCTCCAGATGCGCCCGTTCACTGTTTATGAAAGCGTTAAGATTGCCCGCCAGACCTTCCAGCTCTGTTGCATAGTCGCCGTCTAAATGGGTTTTACGGCCTTTTTCAATGGCTTCAAGATCTTTTACGATAATACGCAAAGGCTTTATGCCCCAACGCAACAAAATCAGCTGAATCACTATTAACACCACGCCTAGAGCCAGCAACCAGACTCTTAAGGTTTTCCTGAACTGCTCCACCTGACTGCTGACGAACTGGGCATCTTCAGTCACGGTAAAAATGTATTCGCGTTCGACGCCCACTACATTTTTCCAAATGACCGCGTAATGCAGCGCGTAACGTCCGTGTTCAGCCATCAAAAACGCCGTATTGCCTGCGCTTAATTCCGGCGGAGGCGTGACATTAAGCCCTATGGCCGACGGCGAACGCCAGATTGGATTTTTTTTGGTCGAATGAATAAAGCCGTAAAGACCGGAACCCGGCGTTGCGAATCGGGGTTCGGGCAAGCTGGCCGGCATGCTGAGGTCGCCGGAATTTTTCAGTTCTGCGGCGGACAGCAGCGAATACACATGAACCTGCAATTTTTCCTTTAAGGCTTGTTCGGCGCTTTCCCGAAAGCCCTGTTCAAGCACCACCGAAGCCAGTGCAAAAAATGCTGCAAGCACCAGTCCGGCTGAAAACAGCAAGCGGACGCTTAATGATTTAACCTGCATTCAGGACCTGTAGGAAGAGTCTGGGAATCAGAAGTTTCTTAACAAATGCTCAGCAAGAGGCTTGCTTTTCATCAATAAGAAACATTATTTGAAAATCGGATCAATCGTGCTTGGCAGAAATCAGGTAACCTCGGCCGCGTAAGGTTTCAATAGGCTTGCGCGTACCGTCAGGATCCAGTTTTTTTCTCAATCGACCGATAAAAACCTCCAGAACATTACTGTCCCGGTCAAAGTCTTCATCATAAATATGCGCGGTCAAAACGGACTTTGAAACCACCTCGCCTTTTCGAAACATCAGGTATTCCAGCACCTTGTATTCGTAAGCCGTTAGTTCCTGTTTGACGCCGGACACGGTAACTTCCTGAGCCACAGTATCCAGTTCAATGTTGTCGTGGGTTAATACCGGATGCGCCACTCCGGCCGAACGTCTTATCAAGGCATTAATCCTGGCCTGCAACTCTTCATAATGAAACGGCTTAACCAGATAATCATCCGCCCCCGCTTCCAGGCCCTCCACTTTTTCCTGCCAGCGACTGCGGGCGGTTAAAATTAAAATAGGGACAGTTACCTTGTCTTTGCGCAGGCGCTTGATCAGTTCGATGCCGGAAAAATCCGGCAGGCCAATATCGATCACGGCCGCATCAATCGGATATTCCTTGCCCATGTAATAGCCGTCTTGACCGGTATGTGCGGTATCAACGGCAAAACCTTTATCGGCAAAGAACTCCTGAATTTGTTCACAAAGTTTTACTTCATCTTCTACAATTAGAATGCGCATGTTTTTATCTGTTTATGCGTGAGGTTAATTGACTAACTGGCCTGTTTCCACATCAATTTTGAAATACTGAATGCGTCCATCGGGCGTCAACACTTTGATGACGTGTACCGCTTTGCCATCAATGACTACGGTTTCCGCACCCAGCACTTTGTTATAGGTGCCTTCGATTATTTGTTTCGTCGCCTCGTCCAGACTGATATATGCCGACTGGTTGTTGTCTGCAAAACAGCTAGTGGAAAACAACAAGGCAACGATAACTACTCTAATCAAATTTCTCATGGACAATCCAGAGCCAGGGGCAATTAACTAATTTTTTTAACTTTCCACTTACCACAAAGTTTATGCTTCCCGTCCTTGGGATCTTGCTTCCTGCCGACATTCAAGCTTTTCCGGTAACTAACGGAAATTCATCTTTCCAATCTACCGAGCGACAAAAATTCTAATCCATACCCCTGAATCAACGCTGAACCTTTAGCGTAACGACACGCCCTGAACCAAGCTACCGATGGCTTGCCCGAAAGTAGCCCCTAACTTGCCTGCGATTTTATCGAGCAACTGTTCCTGACGACTGAAATCAACCAGGGTTTCTGCGCCAATCAATTCCTTGGCAACATAATCCTGATTACCGACGCCGTCAACGATGCCCAATTTCACGCCTTCTTCGCCTGTCCAAACCAGACCTGAAAACATGTCGGGATCTTCCTTAAGCCTGTCGCCGCGGCCGGCTTTAACCGCGCTGATAAATTGCTGATGCACTTGATTCAACAGACCTTGTACATAATGCGCTTCCTCTTTTTTGGATGGCGAAAAAGGATCAAGCATGGCTTTATGCTCGCCCGCCGTAAACAACCGGCGCTCTACGCCCAGCTTTTGCATACCGTCCACAAAACCAAAGCCATCCATCAATACGCCGATAGAACCCACCAGACTGGAAGGATTTACAAAAATTTTGTCGCTGGCCGAGACGATAAAATAACAACCTGATGCGCAAATATCGCTGACCACGGCATAAACCGGCAAGTCCGGGTGTTCTTTTTTAATTTTCCTGATTTCCTCGTACACATAAGATGACTGCACAGGACTGCCGCCAGGCGAATTGGCATGCAGAATAATACCTTTGGTGTGCTTGTCTTTGACGGCATTTCTCAAGCTATCAATAATGCTGTCGGCATTGGCATCTTTGCCTTCGGCAATCATGCCGACCACATCGATAACAGCGGTATGATCTTTACTGTCAACGCCAATATTCTGGCTAAGCTTCGGATACACGGCCAAGCCAAGCACGATGAGCAAATACGCAAACATCAAGCTCTTAAAAAAAACGCTCCAACGCCTTGCCCTGGTTTGCTCGGTGACGGCCGCCAAAGCCAACTTTTCAATAACCTCGCGTTCCCAACCGGATTGTCGTGTATCTTCTGGTTTGTTCTGATTATCCATACCTTGTTAACCTCTAATAATATTCAATAATTCCGCAGGCTGCTGTAAGCACATCAACGGGCTATATTGCTGCAATATGTCCTCCGGATGAGCTCCGCACGACACCGCTATGGATGATATTTGGGCATTCATCGCCATTTGCAAGTCATGAGTGGAATCTCCTACCATTAAACTACGGTCATTTGCCGCATTCGTATGCCGCATGATCTGATGCAGCATTAGCGGATCCGGTTTAGACGCGGTTTCATCGGAACAACGGGTGATGCAGAACAGCTCTTCGGTACCGGTCGCCTGTAATGCTTCCTGCAAGCCTGTCCTGGTTTTGCCGGTAGCAACAGCCAGTCGGTAGCCTGTTTGCTTCAATTCCACCAGCATCTCGTAAACGCCGGGAAACAAGTCTTCGCGACTGAGCTGTCTTGATAAATAAGCTTGCTGATAACAAACGGTTAATTGCGTCAGCGTTTGCTCGTCGACACCGGGAAACAGCTTGGCACAAGCGTTCCTGATGCTCAAGCCGATGACGTCTTTCGCTGCCTGGGTTTCCGGAATGCCGCAGCCGCATTGTTCCCCTGCCGTTTGCAGGCAATGTACGATCCAGTCTATCGAGTCGATCAGGGTGCCGTCCCAATCGAATATGATTAAATCAAACCTGTTCTTCATTTTTTAACAAATCTTCCAATTGTTGTGGCAATGGCGCCAAAATGGTTAGCTGCACGCCGGTAACCGGGTGCTGAAATTTCAACTTTTCCGCATGCAGGAACATGCGCTTATAGCCTCGGGTTTTAAATTTGCGGTTGATTTCATCCAATCCATAACGCTCGTCGCCGACGATCGGATGCCCAAGACTGGCGGCGTGAACGCGGATTTGATGGGTGCGTCCGGTCTTGGGCGAAGCCTCAACCAGCGTCGAATCGCTAAAAAGCTTCAAGCGCCTAAACAGCGTCTCCGCCTCTTTACCGGCTTGGCTGATCACCACCATGCGCTCGCCGCCTTTGCTGACATTTTTTAGCAGGGGCGCGTTAACGATCAGTTTTTTCCTGGCCCATTGCCCGGCCAGCAAGGCCAGATAGGTTTTGTGGATGTTATCGTCGCGAAACAGCTCATGCAAAAGTTTCAAAGTGCTGCGTTTTTTGGCAATGATCAGGCAGCCGGAAGTATCTTTGTCGAGGCGATGCACCAACTCTAAAAATCGCGCTTCGGGTCTTAGCAAGCGCAACCCTTCGATAATGCCGGAACTGACGCCGCTGCCGCCGTGCACGGCATAGCCGGCCGGTTTGTTGACAATCAAAAAGCCCTCGTCTTCAAACAAAATACCCTGCTGCAATGCCGCTTGCAGGCCCTGAGGCACATACGATTCTTCGTCACGTTCGGCCACTCTGACCGGAGGAATTCTGACGATATCGCCGGTAACCAGGCGGTATTTAACATCGACCCGGCCTTTATTGACCCTCACCTCACCTTTACGGACGATCCGGTAAATTCGGCTTTTAGGTACGCCCTTCAAGCGGGCAATTAAAAAGTTGTCCAAGCGTTGATCGCAATTCTCTTCGGTAATTTCTATCAGTTGGACTTTGGGGGTTACGGTTTTTTCTTCACTATTCATAGTATAAATAATACCAGCATCTGCTTATGATTGATTCTTTAAATTGATGTATAGCAATAAGGTTGCTATATTAAGTAAGTTTTTAATATAAAAAACATGCTTTTGCTCTGCGGTTTTCGCTAACGAAACTGCCTTGGAGCATACTCGATGATGATTAAAACAGCGCTGGACGACCGGGCTGACTCATCATTGTAAGATTTTCGGGTTCATCGTTCGACCCTAGACGAACGATTTATAACTCCTGTTTAAGACGGAATTTACAACCAAGACTGAAAAAGAATATTTATTTGCTTAGACTCTGTCCGTGCAACTATCCCTGATCTTCACCTAAGTAAAGAGCGGGATACCAATAACAACACGCAGAAACGGAACATAAAACCGTAAAAACTAAGATATGTAGAAGCGCTTTAGTAGCCCTACACAAACACGATGACCCAAACCAGTCTGTTCAGTAAAATCTGGCCACGGAGCAGGACACAACAAGGAATATTGAATGAAAAGAATGCTTATCAACGCTACGCAGCCTGAAGAACTGCGAGTCGCTTTGGTAGACGGTCAAAAACTATACGATTTTGACATAGAAGTACCTTCGAAAGAACAAAAAAAGTCAAACATTTACAAAGGGATAGTAACCCACGTAGAACCCAGCTTAGAGGCCGCCTTTGTAAACTACGGCGCTGAAAAACACGGCTTTTTACCTTTCAAAGAAATCTCTCCGCTCTACCGTCAAACCCAAGATGGCACCGAAACTGAAGGCCGCCGTCCAGCCATCAAAGACCTGATTAAAGAAGGTCAGGAAATCGTTGTTCAGATTGAAAAAGAAGAACGCGGCAATAAAGGTGCAGCTTTAACCACCTATATCAGCCTGGCCGGCACCTATCTGGTATTGATGCCCAACAATCCTAAAGCGGGCGGCATTTCGCGGCGCATAGAAGGCGAAACCCGCAGCGACTTGCGCGAAGTCATGGCGGCACTTGAGATCCCTGAAAGCATGGGACTCATTGTTAGAACAGCCGGTTGCGGCAAAAACGTCGAAGAATTGCAGTGGGACTTAAATTATTTGTTGCAGCTTTGGGAAGCGATTGAGCGTTCCGCCGAAGAGCATGCCGCACCGTTTCTGGTCTTTCAGGAAAGCAACGTTATCATCAGGGCTTTGCGCGACCATTTACGCGGCAATATTGACGAGATTCTGATTGACAGCGAAGACGCCTTCAAACTGGTGCAAAACTTCTTGAAGCAAGTCATGCCGCACTTTTTGCCCAAAGCAAAACTGTATCAGGATGCCGTCCCGCTGTTTAACCGCTACCAGATTGAATCCCAAATTGAAGTGGCTTACGGCCGGGAAGTTTCACTGCCGTCAGGCGGCTCAATCGTCATCGACCACACCGAAGCGTTGACCTCGATCGACATCAACTCCGCACGCGCCACCAAAGGCAGCGACATCGAAGAAACCGCGTTGAACACCAACCTGGAAGCGGCTGATGAAATCGCCCGCCAATTGAGACTGCGCGACTTAGGCGGCCTGTTCGTTATCGACTTCATCGACATGATGTCCAATAAGAACCAGAAAGCCGTTGAAAATCACCTGCGTGACGCTCTTAAAATCGACCGCGCCCGTATTCAGACCAGCCGCATTTCGCGTTTCGGCCTGCTGGAAATGTCCAGGCAAAGAATGCGTCCATCGCTCGGCGACTCCACGCAACTGCCGTGCCCGCGCTGCAAAGGCCAAGGCAGCATTCGCAATGTAGAATCGGTCGCACTGTCCGTACTGCGTATTCTTGAAGAAGAAGCGATGAAGAAAGGTACGGAAAAAGTCATCGCCCACTTGCCGATTGAATGCGCGACTTTCCTGTTAAATGAAAAGCGTAGCGCCATTGAGCAGATTGAAAACCGACTGAAGGTCGGCATCGTGATTCTGCCCAGCAAGCATTTGGAAACACCGGCCTACGACATTGAGCGCATCAAGGAAAAAGAAGCCGGCGAGAACGGTAAAGCCAGCTACTTACAGATCAAGGCAGAAGACATCACTATCCCTGAATTTGCCCAGCAAGTAAAACCGAGCGCGATAAAACCGGCGGTCAAGGAATTCCTGCATGATTCTCCCGCCCCTGTTCAAAATAAAAGCGAGTCAGCCAGCCTGATCCAACGCTTCTGGCATAAACTGGTAGGCTCCAGCGCAGCGCCAAAAGCAACGGCAACCCAACTTCCTGAAAGAACCAGACCGACTGACGAAAGCCAGCCGGGCAAAAGCAGGGACAACAGACAAGGTCAGGGACAAAGCCAGGAAAGAGGACGCGGACGCGGACGCGGTCGTGGGCGCGCCCAAAACGGTCATAATGGTCATAAAGAGCAAGTTCAAACACTGGAACAAGGACAAGCACCCAAGCCAAAACCCGAACAAAATGCAGAGTCGCCTCGTCAAAACCGTCCTCCGCGCGGTCAAGGCAGAAACGTAAAGCGCAATCTCGACACAGCTAATATGCCCGCAACAAAAGCCGAAGACATAAAAATTGAAGCGGCCGAAGTTGTTGAGGTGATTGCAACTGCGCCGGAAGTTTCTCCTCCTAGCGTTGCCGGTGAGCGGGAACACCCAAAAAGAAACAATGCCAGAAGAGGACCGAACCGTAGAAGGCCACGTAACCCCAACTACAAAAAACCTGAAACGGAAGGCGATTCAAATGCTTCAAATGAAGCAACCGGGTCAAGCAACGACGAATCGCGTCCGGCCCCTCGTTCTTATGACGGTGATTTTGCAGAAAGAGCGGAAAGAACCGAACGCCCGGAGTCTCAGACTAATGCTCACAGCCAAGCTAACAACGGTAATCAGCAATTAGAAGCACCCAAACAAGCTGCTAGCCCTGAGCCTACTCCAGCACCTAAACCGGCTGAAGCGGCGCCAAGACCTGTTGAAGTGGTAAAGCAAGAAACGGAATAACAAGACAAGAATAGGGCAAAGTTGCCTTATCCTCATCAAATTAAAACCTTTCACCACGAAGACACGAAGTTCACGAAGAAATTAAAAAATTCGTGTTCTTCGTGTCCTCGATCTTAAATACGTTTACCTGTACTTAACCTCTACGGCCCCGCTTCCCAATAACAACCTCAACCGCGCCACCAGTTCATCGGTAGGATGGACGCGCCATTCATCGCCCAGCTGTAAATCGGCTTTCGCCACCTTTGAAGTATAAGCAATGCCCACCAGACAGCTGCCGCCCTTAAAAGGCTCCAAAACGGCAGCCAACTTCGCGACAAAGCCATCGTTGTCTAGCGCATTCCATACCAACTGGATACTTCTGGCAAAAGTCTCCCTGGCCTGCTCCATGCTGTAGAGATTTTCAACCGTTAAGCGCAACGTGCCTAAATAATCATCGACACCCACTGCCCCTTCGGCAATCAACAAGCTGTCGCGAGTGAAAATACTCCGGTATTTTTCGTAAACTTCACCAAAAGCCGCAATTTCAAGCCTCCCGGTTCGATCATCAATGGTCGCAAAACCCATGGTTTTACCGCTCTTGGTCTGACGGGTACGCACCTCAACGACTAAACCGGCGGTTCGGGCTTCCATCTTCCGGCTTTTGGAGCGCTCCACATTCGCCAGCAGCGACTCTATGGTTCCGTTGGTAAATTGCCTTAATTCGGCCTCGTATTGGTTGATCGGATGCCCGGTTAAAAATAAACCCAGAACCAGCTTTTCAGCCGCCAACCGTTCATTTTCCGACCACGGCTCAACCACCGTGGCGTAGGCATGAGCATCGTCGATATTTTCGACATTAACCGCCAGGCCGAACAAATCGTTCTGGCCGGTTTGCGCATTTTTACCGTGCTGTTCGGCGACTTTTAACACCGTGGATAGCTCGGCCAAATGCCCGGCCCGATTAGCGTCGAACTCATCAAAAGCCCCGGCGCGTATCAAGGCTTCCAGCACTCGTCGGTTGAATTTGCGTAAATCCACCCGCTTGCACAAATCGTATAAACCGGAAAACGGCCCGTTCGCTTCCCGCTCGATCAGCATTTCTTCAATGGCCGCCTCGCCTACTCCTTTCAGCGCACCCAAACCGTAAACAATCTGGCCTTCGTCATTAACCGTGAACTTGTATTTGGAAACATTGATGGTCGGTGGGCGAATTTCCAGCTTCATCAGCTTGCATTCGTCCATCATTCTGCTGCATTCGTCAATCAAGATCACCACTTTATCAGTGTTATCCATGTCGGCGGACAGTACCGCCGCCATAAATTCGGCTGGAAAATGGGCTTTCAGCCAAGCGGTTTGATAAGCCACCAACGCGTAAGCGGCGGAATGCGATTTATTGAAACCGTAACCGGCGAATTTCTCCATCAAATCGAACACATAGGTGGCGATGTTTTCGTCGACCTGGTTTTGCACCGAGCCCGACATGAATTTATCCCGCTCCTTGGCCATTTCCTCCGGCTTTTTCTTACCCATCGCCCGGCGCAGCATGTCCGCGCCGCCCAATGTGTATAGCGCCATTTCACGGGCGATTTGCATCACCTGTTCCTGGTACAGAATAACGCCGTTGGTGGGCTTTAAAATCGGCTCCAGCAACGGATGCGCGTACTCGGCTTTGGCGCCATGCTTGACGTTAATGTAATCGTCCACCATGCCCGACTCCAACGGCCCAGGCCGGAACAGCGCCACCAACGCGATAATGTCGTCGAAACAGTCGGGCTTCAGCTTTTTGATCAACTCCTTCATGCCGCGCGATTCGAGCTGGAACACGGCGGTAGTCTGGGCATTGGTCAGCAGCTTATAGGACGCCGCGTCATCGCGGGGAATGGTCGTTATATCGACCAGCGGCTTGCCCAGCTTCTTGTGCTTGGCGTTAATGTCCTGTAACGCCCAATCGATAATGGTCAGCGTGCGCAGGCCCAAAAAGTCGAACTTGACCAAGCCGACCGCTTCGACGTCATCCTTGTCGAACTGGGTAACCAGGTTATTACCGTCCTGATCGCAATACAGCGGCGTAAAATCGGTCAGCTTGGTCGGCGAAATCACCACGCCGCCCGCATGTTTACCTGCGTTCCTGGACGTACCTTCCAGCGACAGCGCCATATCGATCAGCGCCTTGACTTCCTCCTCGGTGTCGTAGAGCTGCTTCAGCTCGGGGCTGTCGCTTAGCGCTTTGGTCAGCGTCATGCCGATTTCAAACGGAATCAACTTGGCCAACCGATCGACGAAACCGTAACCGAAACCCAACACCCGGCCGACATCGCGAATAACCGCTTTCGCCGCCATCGAACCGTAGGTGATGATCTGCGCCACATGATCCCGGCCGTAATTGCGGGCGACATAATCGATCACCTCATCCCGGCGGTCCATGCAAAAATCCACGTCGAAGTCGGGCATCGAAATCCGTTCGGGATTCAAGAACCGCTCAAACAACAGATCGAATTCAATAGGATCAAGGTCGGTAATTTTCAGCGCATAAGCTACCAATGAGCCCGCACCCGAACCCCGTCCCGGCCCGACCGGAATCAAATTGTTTTTCGCCCACTGGATAAAGTCGGCAACGATCATGAAATAACCGGGAAAACCCATCTGGGTGATCATTTTCAGCTCGAAATCCAGGCGCTCATAATAAACGCGCCGGTTTTCCTCATCCGTACCCTTGCCTACCGCAGGATGATGCTGCAAACGCTCTTCCAGGCCTTTCATGGCCTGCTCGGTCATAAACTCGCCCAGGTTCATGCCTTCGGGCACCGGAAAATCCGGCAGGAAGTTTTTGCCCAGCGTCAGCGTCAGATTGCAACGCTTGGCAATCTCGACGGTGTTTTCCAATGCCTCCGGTATGTCGGTGAACAGTGCCTGCATTTCTTCAATGCTGCGCAAATATTGCTGATCGGTGTAATCCTTAGGCCGACGGCTATCATCCAGCACCCGCCCCTGGTTGATGCAAACCCGCACTTCATGCGCGGCAAAATCCTGTTGATGCACAAAGCGTACATCATTGGTCGCCACCACCGGCAAACCGGTTGCCAGAGCCAGCTCTACGGCAGCGGCGATATAACGCTCCTCGTCGGGCTTGCCGACCCGCTGCAATTCCAGGTAAAAGCTGTTTTCGAATAAGTCGCCCCAAAACTCCGCCAAGCGCTTGGCCGCCTCATGGTTTTCTGCCAGCAGCGCCTTTCCTATCTCGCCGCTCATCGCGCCGGACAAGGCAATGAGGCCGTTATGATTGGCTTCTATCCACTCCTGCCTGAGCATCGGCACGCCCTGATGCTGGCCTTCCTGATAAGCTTTCGAGATCAACTCGGTCAGCGTGATGTACCCGGCATGGTTATTAACCAGCAAAGTCAAACGGTACGGTGTGGCAGGGTCTTCGGGATTAAAAATCAATACATCGGCACCGGCTATTGCCTTAATGCCCTGCCCTAACGATGCTTTGTAAAACTTGACCAGCGAGAACAAGTTGGCGTGCTCGGTAATCGCAATGGCCGGCATATTTAACTCGGCCAAACGCTTGACCAAGGGTTTGATTTTGACGATCCCGTCTACCAAAGAGAATTCAGTGTGGAGTCTTAAATGAACAAATGCCGGCTGCATCGGATTAGAAAATGGATTCGTTACTTGGATATGTGAACGGCCTATTTTACCCTGTCTGAACAATTTAGTCTGACCTAGATGCCAACTATTAAAAAACCCCTACACCTTGAAGTCTTAGTATTACTACTTATTGATTCAGAACCTTAACCTCTCTATTCTGAGAACTCAAAGTAGTACAAAACCACATGTTTTTTGCAAGCAGCGTTTTAAACAAATCTTCACCGAGGGAACACTCATGAAACTAACCTGGATACTTGTCGCTGATACTACTCGCGCCCGCATTTTTACTGCGGATACGCCTTCTTCCCCTTTAGAAGAAATCGAAGATTTATCCCATTCGAAAAGCCGTCTGCATGACCGGGAAATAACTTCCGATCTACCAGGAAAGATCAAAAGCGTCGGTGGAGGCGGACACGCTTATGAACAACCCACCGATCCGAAAAAATACGAAGCCGAAGCTTTTGCGCATAGCATTGCCCAGCATCTGGAAGACGCACACAACGAAGGCCGATTTGAACAACTGCTGATTATTGCCGGCCCCAGTTTCCTTGGAATGCTGCGCAGCAATCTGCCGGAACAGATAAAAAAGCTGGTTCGTTTCGAACTCGACAAAGAAATCACCACGTTGAGTGCCGCCGATATCCGCCAGCATCTTCCCCAATATTTGCCGAATATGTGACCAAGAACCTTTGAATTTTGGAAAATGTCGAATATAAATCACATTAATCCATATAAAGAAAAAACTAGAGGTTCACATTAAACTTTCTCTCAGCAGCGCCTATATAGCCTCAATATTGGGGACTGCGGCCATCTTGTTTCTTCTAAAACACTTCCAATATATTTTCGGGAGCTCGCCGCCGCTTTTACTCTTTCTAGTTGTGATCACTTTAGCTTCCTGGTGGAGCGGGTTCAGAGCGGGGCTTTTCATTACTCTATTAAGCGCGGCGGCAAGCGATTATTTTTTAACCGAGCCTTACGGTTCCTTTTATATCGCTCGGAATGCTGAAATACTACGCCTCGCGTTTTTGGTTGTCACAGGCACAATATTAAGCGTGCTCATTGCACTGTTGCATGATCAGGAAAAACAAGCCTTGCGTACAGCCTTGGATCGAGAAGAACAGCTTAAGCAGGAAATCGCCGAGCGCAATCGGACGCAAGCGGAGCGGGATTTATATATCTTACTCGCCAAAAGCAGCACTGAGTTCATTGGCATGTGCGATACGGAAGGCATCCCTTT
>Ga0208628_1000344_pt1 | contig 24900 bp, 15 predicted proteins | sample LakWasMet16_LOW5_2_FD_183864 | JGI IMG/M metagenome (GOLD analysis project Ga0208628, IMG submission 183864) | Freshwater sediment methanotrophic microbial communities from Lake Washington under simulated oxygen tension - Sediment Metagenome... | ecosystem: Environmental > Aquatic > Freshwater >... | reverse complement strand
ATAAGCCCGATCCGCTGCTACCTCCTTCTGTTGTACCGTTACTCCAACTTACTAGATGGGTTTTGCTACCACTGGAATATTTCGTGCCTTGCGATACTTTTTTCACATCGCCGGCCGGATGATGAATAGCGGTGACCGGCGTATTGTTTGCAAGGCTTGATGAATCCCAGCCGGCGAAAAATGCCGAAGCGGGAGGCGTGCTGTTAAGACGCAAGAAAGTCAGATCCGTGCCCGAATCGCTGCCTACGGAGCCACCGGACTGCGTATAAAGAAGAGTTGCTCCACCTGTTAACTGGGTTTGGCTGCCTTCATTCGTCGGACTGCAAACCGAACTTTCATAATTCCAGAAGGTAGTCAGGGTATTGGCTACGCTTTGAGTACTGATGCAATGATTTGCCGACAAAAAGTAGGGAATCTGGCTTGCAGCTACGTTGTCATTAAGCAAAGTCCCGGTGCAGGTATAACTGCCTGCCGGTTTGGTAAAAATCATGCGTGCCACGGAGTTTTTGGCATTGACATAATTCTGGCCCAAGGCGCTTACGCTGCATACTGCGTTAACTTCACAAGTCTCTGAATCGCCAAAAGCCTTCTCCATTGCAAAATTATCCCTCGGCGTAATCAGCAAATGCATTATCGAGACAACCTGTATTTTGACCTCGCTTGCTTTGGCGTCCAGTGGAAGGAACAATTCGACAATTTGCTTCTCGCCTTCGGTAACGGGCGTCCAATAGGTTTGCTCGGAATCCAGCAAACGCTTTGCATCAACGCCGCGAACTACCGCTTCAATCTTGCCCGGATTATCGGAACCCCAAAAACGCAGTTCGGCTCGATCATCCAGACCAGCAATCCGCAGACCGATTCTGGTTGACAAAGCATCGGGTGACGACACTTCAAATCGCGTTACCTTGCCTGCTTTAAGTAATTGCCATTGCAGCTCTGGCAATTTCTTTTGTATTGCCTCACTGCTGGTCAAGCGACCGATACCAATTTGCACTTCTTTGCTATTGGTATTTGCCTGCGCCTTGTTTCTGTTTTGCACGGCGATAACACGGTCAAGCGCCAATTCGCCAAAACTTAGCTTGGCGATCGATGCTTCCGGATAATTGCTTGAACGCAAAACCAAAGGAGCGACCTTGGCAGTCGCTTTAACCTGCTCGCCTTTTACGCGAACGGCAGCCGCTTGATGGGAAAATGCAAAGGCCAGCAGGCCTGCAACCAGTAATGAAGAGATACGTGAAGATGCCATCGGAAACACCACTTTTTTGAACAGGGGCCAATCGTATCGCAGTATTGACCGGATTTCGTGTGCCTGAGTCTAAAAAACAGGCAATGGCGGCTGATTTTTCGTGATCAGCGGCTCGTATTCATGAATATCAAGACACGGGGTTTTTAGCCAGACAAGGGTGAATGCCATGCAAGGGCTTATTGCCTCGTTTTTCATTGCCGAAGCAATGCCGGGGTTTATTTTTTTGAATTAGCGTTTTCCGGCGCTGCACTCGTGGCAGGCGAAGGATTTTCTTCCGCCCCCGACTCCCCGTTCCGGATTTCTTCCGGAGTCAGTACTTTTTTTAACTGAGGGAACGGGTCGGTTGGGTTGCTGCCCGTTACCGGAGCCGCGGTTTCCGGCATGGCCCACTGGCTGGTGGTTTCTTTTTTGGCATCGCCTTTCGTAAACCAGACTGCGGCCGCCAGCGCCATTGCAAAGATGGCGAGAACGTATAATTTCCAGGGGCGGCGTGGTGACATATAGGAACATCCCTTGTTTATTCGAAATCAAAGCCTATTCTAACCTCTGGGTCGGCCTTTGGTGCCGACCGTTTTAACCAGCCCAATCTGCCGGATAAAGCCCGCGCGCGACATCACGATGGAAACTGGAGTACGGCCAATCACTCACGCGACATACCATGCCGTGTTTTACCGGGTTGATGTAAACGTAATTAACATGATTGATGAAATCTTCATCGTCGGTAATGACATGCTCCCAGAACCGTCGCTGCCAAATACCACGCTCACGTTTGGCGAGCCTTGTTTTTGAACGATATTCATCGATCCGAAGTCGTCGCGAAAATCCGGATTTTATCTGTGCCCAACGATTGGAGTAATCAGAATCCCCCTCAGGCAATTGCCATACGCAATGCAAATGATCGGGTAATACAACAATCGCAGTAATCTCGAACGGTCGTGCCCGTTGTGCATCACGAAATGCCTCACGCAACGCATCGATATGTTCCACCAATAAACGCCTCCGCCGTTCAAGCAGATTCAAGGTAAAGAAATACGTGCCACCCGGCACCCGCATACGACGATAATTCGACATAGCCAACAGCTTGCCGAATCGCAAAAGAAATCATCATCAGATAATCACGCAATCGAGCGTAAGAAAAACCCGGCACCGTAGGTCGGCGCCCATGGCCCGACAAACGATTACGACAATCCATCAGCAACACGGCAATCGATTAAAAGCGTTGGGCCAAGGCACCAACCTACAAAGCCCACCTTATGCGTTGGCCCGACAAGACACCATCGCAATATTCAAAAGCATCGTGCTCGCGGATAAAAGGAACATTATCGCAATCTGTCAAAAGCGTCGGGCCGGGGCCCGACCTACAAATTTCTGCCCGGCTTACGGCGTTGGCTGGTGTTTTCTTTTTTGGCATCGCTTTTCGTAAGCTAGGCAGCCGCCATCAGGCCCATCGCGAAGATGGCCAGTACATATAATTTCCAGGGGCGGCGTGGTGACATAAAAAGTAGCTCTGTATTAGATCATTACTTATTGTAAATGCAGGTCGGACCCAGGTTCGACATGAGTGTCATCGTAATTTTCAAACGGCTGGGTCGGAGCCAGCAAATGCATTATTACAATTTGTTCGAAGCGTCGGGTCGGGCCCGACGCTTCAAGATATATGTGCCCGATTTACAGTATTACAAAATATAACTTATTACCACTTTTGCAGTCTAAAAGGTAATTTTCTTATACCCTTATATCTTCCAGTAAAAAGCCCGTGATAATTAATCAATGTACAAATTACAAATATAAGACAAAAAATAAATCCGATCAGAATACATATGGCCATTATGATTCGACTCCCTATGAAATTAGCATTAATAATGCCCAACCCGCCAATAGTCATTGCGAGCACTATTGCCGCTTGAGCAATAATGCTTGATTTGGGATGCCTAGTTTCATATTCGAATAATTTCATAAAAAATTATTTTTTCTTCTCGGGATAGTCTGGACCCCATAAAGGTTCATTTACGTACGTATAGCTTTCCTTATGAAGTATACCACCGCCGATAAAAGTGCCGCAGCAAACTCCTCCTCGAAGATTAGCTGATACAGAGTTACCACCTTGCTCTTGAGTCACGCTAGCACCAACATCAACAGGAACGCCCTCTACAACTGCCTTAACTTGAACGAACGCCGAGTCTGATTGAGACCAACCAGTTTTTAATGGCCCTTGAGTCAGCCCAAAATCTGCACCTTGTAGCAGCGCCAACCCACCACCAGTCCCTCCACCAACGCCGTAGCTAAACTGAATTCCTATCTGACCTCTTTTCGGATTAACTATAGCTTTTAACTCGAGCGTGCCTTCAGGCCCTAAACCACTTACCTTATTTCCTTTTAGCGGAACTCCGGCAAGAACTGTAAATCCCGGAGCATAGGTAAAATCTGCAGTGTTGTAATAACTTACTGCCTTGTTTTTGAATTCTTCTGCTTTAGTTTTTGCGGCTTTCCATGCAGTGCCTGCTACAAACATAGCAAAATCCCTTGCTTTCGCTTGAGCAATTTCTTTGCCTTTGTTTACGTATCGGTTTATTACTACGCTAGGCTCTTCTGCAACATACCCCGTCGGATCCACCAAATTCGTCGGACTATTATTCGCATATGCATAACGACTCAAGGTCTGCGGTTTTTCCGGATTCGGTGCGCCGCTTGGATCGGCGGTCACGAAGATACCCAGCGACGGATTCATCTCGCGGGCGCCCATGTGGTAGAGCCCGGTGATATCGAGACGCTGGCCGGCCAGACCGATCGGGCCGGTGTAACCACCGGTCGATAGTTTGCGGCCGAATGGCGACAGCACCTGGCGGCCAATCACGCCGCCGCTGATATTGGTCATGGTGCTGGCGGAATTCAAATGATCGCCGTGGTAGAACGTGAGTTGCTGGCTTGCACTGCTGGCAACACGGCTTTCACCGAACAAATAATAATTGGTCGTGATGCCGGTTGCGCTGTCGTACTCGCTGAGGTCATGCGTGAAGCTGACGGTACCGACACTTGTGCGTTCGCCATCCGGGTTATAGGTACTGGCGATACCACCGACACTGATCGGACGGTTTTCGATATCGAACACCAGCGTGGTAACGCCGTCGCTACTCATATTGCCGTTGGCATCGTAGCTCATGGTTGCGCCGTTGATGTTTTGCGGTGCGTACGCGGGTTTGCCGCTGCCAATCGCACCGTAGCTGTAGGTGCCCAGACGACTGCTGAAAGTGATGCGGTTGGTTTCGTCGAAGGTGAACGATTCGTCCCACAAATTATTATTGGCATTGTCGGCCGAGGTCATGCGACGCAAATCGTCGTAGATGTACGTCCAGTTGTCGTTGGTTTCGAGCGTGTTGGTACGGCTCGTCACTTCGCCACGCAGATTGCGTTGCAGGCTCACGCTATGAATCAACGTGCCGTTGAGCGACGCACTTACGCCGGTCAGCCAAAAGCGGTTCGGATCATAGGTGAAGGTTTCCACCACGCCATTGCCAAGCGTGCGTGTTGCCAAATTACCGCGTGCATTGTAGGTGGCGGAAGTCACGATGTTGTTTGATGCAAACGCATCCGACACCATGCTGTTCAAACGGCCTGCGCTGTCGTAGGTGTATGTAACAACTTCCTGGCTTGGGTATGTCAAGCTTGTGACACGGCCCGCACCGTCGTAGGTACGAGCGACAGTAGGATTTGCGACGTACAACTTATTATTGTGTCCTCGCTCATCAATCAAGCGGCCCATAACATCATATTGAAAGGCTTTACCTACGCCTATGCCGCTGCCACAGTAGTTGACACACATTCGACTACGTCGGCCGATGCCATTCGTGTCGAGGTCATATGCGTAATAAGCCAGGCTTTGACCCGCCGGCGTACTCTTTTGTACCAATCGATCCAGTACGTCGTAACTCAGCAAAATGGTCTGCGCTTTCGCATCGGTTTGCGAAATCAAACGGCCCTTATCGTCATAAGCGTAAGTCCAGGTGCCCATATCGGGGTCGATACGGCTGGTGCGGCGACCCAATGAATCATAGACCGAACTGCTGACGTAGCCCTTGGCATTGGTGAAACCGGTTTGCTGCCCGACCAGATCGTAATTGATCGTGGTATCGAACATGTCCGTGCCAAGCGTGCCCGTCGGTGCCATCACGCAAGTTTTATTTTTGTATTCCCTTACTTTACGAATTTGGCCATAAGCATCACTGTAACGCGTACGCGGCTTGCCGAGTTCATCACAGGTGGTGACAGTCCAGGCATCGTACAAATACTGCTGGTATGCGCCATCGGCAAACGTCTTGCGCGTTACCCGCTGCAAGGCATCGTAAGCATAGATCGTGAATTTCTTGGTTTCGCTGGTACCGAAAGGCGCCGATACTTTTTCGACCAGGCCTCGACTGTTGTAGGTCGTTTCTACCGTCTCTTCAGCATTGTTAAAACTCTGCCATTCGCGGCCCAGGCCATCGAGAGAACTTACAGTCCATTGCGAATTACCCGCCGTACCCGGCACGTCGTAGAGGGTGTTACTGATGTATTGGTCGGGGGTACCAAAGTTCACGTAAGCCGTGTCGGTGTGACCGCCATCGGCACGCGCTTCTCGAGTGACGCGACAGAAATTATCGTAGGTGTAGGTAGTGATCGCCAGATTCGGATCGGTCGTAGTCGCTTTTTGCTCGCAAACCGGATCGATGGTCAATGCACTGACATGACCCAATGCATTACTGACACTGAGAGGATAGCGACCATAAATGCTTTCCCACGTTGTTGTCGTGGTTGCACCGAGCGGATCGGTTTCGGTGAGCTTGTTTCCGAAACTGTCGTAGGTCGCCGTGCTGCCTATGAAGCTGTTGGTCGTATTGAGCCATTGTTCCGAACGGGTAACATCACCTTTTGTCGGCGCTGCCGTCAGGGATCCGCCGTCATAGTAATTACGTTTATGACGAAGAATTTGGCCGCCGGTCGTGGTGCCGGCACGCATAATTTCTTCTGCCGGCAAACCGACAATGAAAATCGCAGTATTGGGGTAATAGACATAGGTCGTATTACGTTCATCGCCGGCAACGGAAATATCGCCATGCTCGATGACGTTGGTGACGTTGCCGTAAGCATCATACGTATAGTTTTTTTGCTGGGTTTTGCAGGTACCGGTACCATTGCATTCGGACACCTCCTCTTGCGCAAGCAAGGTTACCCAGGGTGCAGCCCCAGATTCGCTAACCGTGCGGTAAATCCGCGACATCAAGCCGCCGCTTGAATTAAACGTTTTACTTTCCTTCAACTCACCCAGCGAATACGATGCGCGCTGATAATAAATATTTTCAACATACGCTCCACTCGGATCTATGATTTTTACGTAACGGAAACCCAGATGGCGCCGCTCGACGGGGTCCCACGCAGCACCTGCGTATTCGTAATTGGTGGCGGCTGAATTACCGCGCCCGTCGGTGGTTATTACCGAAGTCACCGTTTGCGTACGCGGTGGACTTCCCGAGTTTTCCCAGAAGCTGGAAGGCTTGTAGGTAACAGTCGTTGCGCTGCCATAGCCGTTGGTGATTTTTGTGATGACATTGCTTAGCGGGCTGGTCGCTTTAAGGATGCGCGGCGTTATGCGACCTAAAGAGCCCCCGCTATGCAGAAAGATGTCGTCGTCGCCATCGCCGTCGTAGTCTGCGATGCCGCTGAGGAAATTCCAGTCGGCGGCTACCATGCCATTCGCCGTAGTAATGTTCTGCGCAGGCAAGAAGTTGGCGCCGGAGGATCGCACCAGAAATACCGGAATTGTCGTGCTTGTGCCCAACTTCTTGGACAGGATATCGGTCAGTCCGTCGCCGTTGATATCCCCAGTAAATACTTCCGAATCATTCCACAGGCTTGCATAGCTGTTGAAAGTGGCTACCGGGTCAAAGGCGACGGCATCGAATGGATTGCTTGTCGAAAATCCATTTGAATAAAGCAGATACGATGTCGTTGCGTAATCACCACAATTCACATTCCGCTTGAGCAAGATATCGACCTTGCCATCGCCGTTGAAATCGCCAGGAAAAACTCCGGAGCAAGCCCATACGAATGAATTAGCGGCAGGCAGGCCAGGCAAGCCGGATGTGCTGGTAATGTCAGCACCGTAGCTCAATGGCAGGTCCGTATTGCTTCGAATCAAGACGGCCCTGCTGGGATAATACTGATTGTTGGAACCGTAAATATAGGGGGCCGCCTGCACCAGAATATCGGTGCGGCCATCACCATCGAAGTCGGCTAAATTGAAAGTTGCGTTGTGCCACTCATCCAATCGCAATTCATTGTTCTGGATAATATTGGCATAGCTAAACCCGGATGCCGAGCTCGTTGAAAGCGAGGCGTAGCGAATGGGAGGGGTGCTTCCCGATGCATTTGGGTCAAACAAATCCGGAAATAGGAGATCCGAATAGCCGTCACCATTGAAATCGCCAACCTCGACTCGCGATATGCCCCAGCCGTAAGGCCCGACACCCTGCATATTCGTGAGATCTATCGCTGATTCAAAACCACCAGTTTTTTTGCCCACGTAATACTTTGCGTAATACTTTGCATTGCCCTGCTGAACTTCTGCAAATGGATAACGAATTATTAAATCCTGAACGCCATCAGCATTGAAATCGCCGGGATGAAACAGCGCATAGTTCAAGTTACTGGCCGTCAAGCCAAGTTGCGAGTTGATTTTAACCGCAGGTGAAAAGCCGCCGGTACTATTGGCAAGAATTTGATAGATATCGACTGTGAATATGCCCTGGATTACGCGTACCAGCATATCCTGCCGGCCATCACCATTGAAATCGCCCATAACGGTTTGAGAAGCTTTATTCGGATCTGTCCACAAAGTGCTGCTCAAGCCGGTACTAGAAGTGATATCAGTTTCCGGATCGAAGCCGCTGGCGACATCGGACCAGGTAAAATCAGTCGCGGGAAGTGCGGTGCCGCTTTGAACAACACCATTCACAGTGAGCACGGCATCACGGCCAAACTGCTGAACTTTGGTCAACAAAGAGCGGGAAGTTCGCACGCTGTTGGCATAAGTCAACTGGTAGGTACGTACACGTGCACCGCCAAGTTTCACGTCGATAGATTTAAGTCTATAACGCATTTTTTTCAGGGGTGATTGATTGATGCCGTAACCTATTTCGTCACTACGCAACTCACGATAAAAAGTGATGCTCGCATTGGCGTAGGTAATACTTTGTATGTAGCACTCGAGGCCAAGATCACAGGACCAATTATAAGTCGCCTTATTAAGGTGGATATCCTCGACTTGAGACAAACGCCAAGTGTTTCCGGAGATATAGTTGAACGACATCTTGGTGCCATCGCGCTGGGTCACCTGAAAGGATGAGCCGCCGCTAATCCTTAGGAATTTTTGCCGGAGGGTCGCGTAGTTTCCACCCATGGCGGTATCACTAACCAAGGGTTCTCCATCGAGCGTGTACCGCCAATTACCCTGATGGTAGTTCGACTCGATGGTTGGAAGCCCTGTTAACTGCCAGCCCGTACCGACAAAGCCATTGCTGCCGGAAGAGCTATAGGACAATGCCAGCTGCGGTTCCACACCGTGAAAAGTAGGAACCTTGATATCGATTTGGCTTGTGAAAGCACCGTTCTGCAGGGCAACAGACGAAGCTCCAAGTCCTTGCACCTGGACTTGTGATTTCGGTGCAGGCTGCACGGGGGGCGCTGCATGTGCAGTTGCCACAAGAATAAAGGCGAGGGAAAGCCCGATATTTAAAAGTGATTGAAATTTTTTAAATAAAGAACGCTTAGGCAACGCCAGGGCCTGACGTTGGTTCAGAAAATTAGACATGCTTTCCCCAATCTTTGGTAATTTTTTTATGCGCCATCCGGTCGATAGCGTATTTCGCAGGCTTGCGCATCCCCCTGCGTTTGCCAGCGGCGAATTTTATCAGAAGTAATGCAATTCGAGACCGGCAGCCAATCTGATTTGATGGCTTATTGGCCTGATAGCTAGACCATGGATACCGCCGACCCCGAAAAATGCTTCGGCCTGCTTAAAAAATGCTCACAACCCAAGCGATGCTATTTCGTCGCTTCACTCTCTGCCTTTTTCGCTACTTTCTTCACGGCTTTCTTGCTGCTTGTTTTCTTCACGGCCTTTTTAGCAACTTTCTTGGTGGCTTTTTTTGTCGCCTTTTTCGCCACTTTTTTAGCAGCTTTCTTAACGACCGGCTTGGCTTCCTTATCGACCACTTTCTTGGCTGCTTTCTTCGCGACCTTCTTGGTCGCCTTCTTGGCGAAGCGTCCGCCCATTTTGCGGACCGGTTTGCCTTCGGCCAGCAGGGCAACGCATTCCTCCTGCGTCAATGATGCCGGTTCGCGGTCTTTCGGTATTTTTCCGTTTTTCACGCCATCGGTGATGTAAGGGCCGAAGCGACCATTCAAAACCTGGATGTCGGTGCCTTCGAATACCTTGATGGTACGGTTCGCGATCAACTCGCGGCGCGCTTCAATCATGCCGTATGCGTCTTCGAAAGTAATCGTGTACGGATCCTGTTCCTTTCCGAGCGATGCATAAGTGTCGCCGTGTTTGGCAAACGGACCGAAACGGCCAACGCCGACACTGACTTCCTTGTTGTCGACCAAACCGAGTTTGCGCGGCAGGCCAAATAATTTCAGCGCCTCTTCAAGTTCGATCGTGTGCATGCTTTGGCCGGGGCGCAGCGATGCGAATTTCGGTTTTTCTTCATCGTCGGCAGTGCCGATCTGCACGTATGGTCCGTATCGGCCGAGGCGCGCGGAAACCGGCTTGCCCGTCTCCGGATCCGGACCCAGTTCACGCGCTCCGGAAGCTTCGGCACGATCGACGCTTTCGCTTTTTTCAAGAATCATTTTCTTGAACGGTTTCCAGAAGCGTTCCATCAAGGGAATCCATTCTTCTTCACCGCGCGATACCGCATCGAGTTCATCTTCGAGTTTTGCGGTGAATTCATAATCCACGTATTGCAGGAAGTGCGCCGACAAAAACTTGCTGACAGCACGGCCCACATCGCTTGGACGGAAGCGTTTGTTATCGAGCATCACGTATTCGCGGTACAGCAGGGTTTGAATAATGCTGGCATAGGTCGATGGGCGACCGATGCCGTATTCTTCCAGCGTTTTCACAAGACTCGCTTCGGAGTAACGCGGCGGTGGCTCGGTGAAATGCTGGTCGGTGTGAATCGAGGACAAAGGAATATTTTGTCCGAGCGCCATCAATGGCAGCTTGCGGCCTTCATCATCGTCTTCGGTAGTCTTCTGGTCCTTGCCTTCTTCGTAAACCGCCAGAAAGCCGGGATCAATCACGGTCGTGCCGCTGGCACGAAAACCGTGGGCAGTACCGGCAGCCAATTCAACCGTGACGGTGTTCATTGTCGCAGGCACCATTTGCGAAGCCAGCGCGCGTTTCCAGATCAATTCGTACAGGCGACGCTCGTCGTCGCCCAGAAATTTCGCCATGGCGGACGGCAGACGCAGGGCCGATGTCGGACGAATCGCTTCATGCGCTTCCTGGGCGTTTTTTGATTTCGCTTTATAAACATTCGGTTTGTCGGGTAATGCCTGAATACCGAAATCGCGTGCAATCACGTCACGAATTTCTTTCACGGCATCGTCGGACAAGTTGGTCGAGTCGGTACGCATATAGGAGATCAGGCCTACGGTACCCTCTTCGCCTACAGCAAAGCCTTCATACAGTTTTTGCGCGACGCGCATCGTGCGCGACGTCGTGAACCCAAGTTTGCGGGCGGCTTCCTGTTGCAGCGTCGAGGTAATGAATGGCGGCGAAGGACGGCGTTTGCGTTCCTTGCTCGACACATCGGTCACATGCAAAACATCGCCGGCGGCCTTGATCAAGCGTTCGCGTGCCGATTGTGCGTCTTTGGAATTGGTCAGCGTGAATTGTTCGAATTTCTTGCCATCGAGCTTTACCAGGCGTGCGGTGAAAGCTTGTTGCGGATGCGCACACTCGGCTTCGACACTCCAATATTCTTGCGCCCTGAAGGCTTCGATTTCTTCTTCGCGATCGACGATCAAACGCAATGCGGGCGATTGTACGCGCCCGGCCGACAAACCGCGCTGCACTTTTTTCCAGAGTACCGGCGACAGATTAAAGCCGACCAGATAATCGAGTGCGCGACGCGCCTGTTGCGCATCGACCAGATCCGACAAAACCTTGCGCGGGTTGGCAACGGCGGCCGTGACTGCCTTGGGTGTAATTTCGGTAAAGACGACGCGATTGACTTCCTTGCCTTTCAGCAAGCCTCGCTCTTTCAGAATTTCGGAAATATGCCAGCTGATCGCCTCACCTTCGCGATCCGGATCGGTCGCGAGCATGATGGTGTCGGCGGACTTGGCGGCTTTGGCGATGGCTTCGACGTGTTTTTCGTTTTTCTCGATCAGCTCATAGCGCATGGCGAAATTCTTGTCCGGATCGACGGCGCCCTCCTTCGGCACCAGATCACGGACATGGCCATAGGACGCCAAGACAATAAAGTCTTTGCCCAGGTATTTGTTAATCGTCTTGGCCTTGGCAGGCGATTCAACGATAAGCAGATTTTTGGCCATGACGAGAACTTCTCCAGGTACAACTAATGACTGATTTTCCGATACCCCTCAAGCTTGGCTTTTGAGGTTTTCAGACGGCAAAGCCCGCATTCAAGCGGGCCCAGCCTTTTTTATTAAGTGACTGCTTTAGGTCGAGCTGTCAAGCAATTGCTGTAACCGCCCTTGCAAGAAAGATTGAAAATCCATTTAAAACAATAGCTTACACTTTACACAATCCCCCGGCCGATCGGGAATTTAACTCCGCCACACGTCCGGGCCTGAACGTTTAGTCCCTATGGCCGGCAGCTCGACGGGACATATTTCGGGAGAATTGTGCCCGACGGCCCCCCCAGCTTGTTCGAGCCCAAGGCATTGCATTCCCAATGAATAACGCCGTTCGCGTCCACTTCCGCACGCAGCATCAGGGTGGCACCTGCTACCTCGGGCACATTCGAGGAATAGGTGATGCGGATATCTTGCGGCGACGGGATGCTTATTTCCGACACCACGTTTGAAGTTTGCTGGCTGTAGCCTGCTTCTTCATTATTGTTTGGCCATTTTCCGGTTTGTAATCGGGTTTCCGATGTCGCCAGTTTTAAAACTGCGGCCTGGTTCAGGCCTTCGCTTACTTTTGCCCGTACCGTGTAATCCTGATATGCCGGCAATGCAATCGCAATCAGGATTCCAAGAACGGGGATCGCACCCAAGCCAATGACGACCGCTACCACGATCCACATGCTTGCATTGTTGCTTTTCGGCGCTTTGCGCATGCGCATCGATTCCGGCACACCCAATGCATCGAGGTGCATGGAAAGCGGCTGCCAGACAGGCATGCCTTCGCGCCACACCAAGCTATTTATATCGAGCTGGCCATGGCGCATGGCATCGACCAAAACACCTGCCTCCATGGGGCCGATGCGTTGTTTGTTTTTATCGACGTAATACCACTGTGCCATCTTGGTTTCCCAGTTTTTTCAAGTAAAAAAACCGCCGAAAAGCGGCGGCTGTTTATAAATTGGTTGATGCATTAATGGATGGGTTCCGGGTCATCCCCGAACATTTGGCTTTCCATCCATGCAAATGCAGCCTCCGATCCCGGCTGATTGAACAGCACCATCAGGACGACCCACTTCAAATCATCCAGGTCGATTTCTTCCTGGTCCAGCGCCATCACACGATCAAGTACCAATTCGCGTTGATTGGCATCGAGTACGCCATGCTGTTCCAGGAACATCAGAAAACCGCGACTCTCGGTATCCAGACGCTGCAGTTCGGCCTCTGCAAACAGACGCAGTGGAGCATGCTGTCGTTGCGCAGGGTTTAGTGGACGATCACGCGACAGCTCGTCGAGCCAATCGAAGGCTTTGTTGATTTCAGTAGGGCTGAAGCCGGCTTGATGAAGGTTTTTCTGGAGGGAGTCGCGATCACGGACGACATCGGGGTCATCGTAGATATAGTTTTCAAACAAGTAGAGCAGTACGTCGAGTATGGTTTCTTCTTTCATTACCTTCGCCAGTGCCGAACCGCGGCACAACGGATGAATTAAGTATTTCGGGTATATCGGCCGTCTGCGACTGTGATATGTCCTTCCAACTCCATGGAGAGAAGCATGGACGACAGTTCTGGAGTCGTCAATCCCGTTCGCGCGACGAGTTGATCCAGATTCACCATGTCATGTCCCAGCGCATCCCAAACGGGTCCGGCAGGCGTTTGGGCTGGATTGCGTCCGCGAACCTTGATGTCGGGCGTGATAAGGCCCAAACGCCCTCGAAGGGCTTCCGCAAGATCAATGGCGACGGGCTGCAGTGCTTCGACAACTTGCTCGGGCTTTTCGACCAGAATCGCGCCCTGACGAATCAATTTATGGCAGCCGCGAGCCATCGGATTATGAATGGAACCGGGGATTGCAAACACCTCTCTTCCCAGCTCACCCGCGAGGCGCGCCGTTATCAGTGCACCCGAACGTTCCGCTGCTTCAACCACCAGGCAACCGAGACTCAAACCGGCAATGATGCGGTTGCGGCTCGGAAAATGCTCTCTGAGCGGCGGCGTGCCGGGCGGATGTTCGCTGATCACGGCGCCCGCTTTCGAGACGGCCTGCATCAATACACGATTTTTTTCGGGATAAACCAGATCAAGTCCGGTGGCGACCACTGCAATCGTGCTGCCTTGCGTCCCGTCGCCGGCTTCCAAAGCTCCATGATGGGCACTCGTATCAATACCTTCAGCCAAACCGCTGGTAACGCACCAGCCTCCCTGCGCAAAATTCCTTGCAAAAACACGGGCATTTTCCTTGCCGCCGGGCCCTGGATGACGCGAGCCGACGATCGAAATTTGCGGATGCCAGAGCAGATCGACATCCCCCATTACAAACAAGGCCGGCGGCGGATTTTCTGCCTGCCGTAACAAGGCCGGGTAATCAGGGCTATGCCAGGGAACGATATGGTGTTGATCGTAATCGCACCATTCCAGGTCTGCTTCAAGACGGGCCAGATCGGGCAGCAAAATCTGCGTGCAGGCCTTTTCCGATACGCCCGCGGCGCGCCACGCGTGTTTACCGGCTGAAAGTATGGCTTGGGCGCTATCGAATTTTTCGCACAACAAACGCACTGCCGCCGAACTATCGGCGTAGCGAATCAGGATTAGCAGTGAGGCGGCTTCATCAAAATGATTTTTCATTGCCGCATAAGTTTGCGGCGCCCGAAGGCGCCGCGATGTAGGATTTTATTACTGTGTTGCGTCAGGACTTTTAAGTAAATCACCTGTTCGCACGGGACGTATGCCGTCCATGATCAATGCGTAACTTACCTTGTCAAATGTGCGGAATACCATCGCGTGACCGAGGAAATCATCCGGCATCGCCACTGAATCCGACTTGGCATTCAGCGGGAACTTGTGCTTCACGTTATCGGGACGAATTGCACCATCATGCCAAAGCGAGAAGGTTGTTCCATTTCTGACGCCATCACTGGAGCCAACGGACAATGCAATGACTGTTTGCGGGCCGCCGACACGAATGGCATCAGTGACCGAAAGAACTCTGGCATGCGCAGGGAAGTTAGTGGCCGCCTGCGGCATGAAACTGGAGTCATAGGGAGCAGCTTCTGCCGGCAAGACGCGATCACCAACGCGAACCTCCCGCCCTTCGTCCCGCAACACCACAACGGCAATCTCGCCCTGAATCTGGGTGATTTCACCAAGGGCTTGCTTGTTCAACTCGATACCGAGCAGACCGCGTTTGCCTTTAGGTGCATCGCGACTCGCGCCACCAGCCGCCCAGTGGGTGCTCCAGTTTTGATGCAAACGCTCGCCGCGATAATTCAGATCGGTCGCGTAGTCAAAGTTCTTGCCGCGGACATAATCCTGCATCGGACGTGCAATTTGTACGACTTGCCCCGCCTGCGCCCCGCTCAAGCCGCGGACGTAGGCAACCTGACCTGCAGATGACAGTAGACGATCTTCTTCCAGGCCAATCACGTATGGCAGGGATTCGACGTCATTGACTACGGTCAGTTCTTTGAGAAACGGTTCAATTTGCGATAACGGTATTGCACCGATGGCATCACCGGTCTTTATTTGCGGGCCAGAGCTCGACAAATAAGGACGGCCGCCGATATAGACCAGGCTTAATACGTCACCAGGATAAATACGGTGCGGATTCTTGACCTGAGGGTTGGCTTGCCAGATTTCCGGCCACAACCAGGGCTTTTGCAAGAACCTGGCCGAAATGTCCCACAAGGTATCTCCCTTGCGGACGACATAAGTCGAGGGATGGTCTTGGCGCAGTTCCGCCGCGAAGGCGATTCCGGCAAGTGCGATAAATGTGGCAGTGAAAACTGCAAGTAAGCGTTTAAGCATGACGGCTATCCACCTGATTCCCCAAGGTATACGGTTGAGACTATAGCCCAAAACTGGGTAAGGAAAGCAAGCCCAAGCAGCTTATAATGCCCAGATTGCCCTCATAATCCTGATTTTGGCCCTAAAACCCATGGCTCTATTACCCATTATTGAATTCCCCGACCCCCGATTGCGCACCATCGCCAAGCCCGTTGCGCAGGTTGACGGGGCTTTGCGCCAGTTGATCGATGACATGTTTGAAACCATGTACGAAGCTCCCGGCATCGGCTTGGCCGCCACCCAGGTCAATGTACACCAGCAACTACTGGTTTTGGACGTAAGCGAGGATAAATCCCGGCCAATGGTTTTCATCAACCCGGAAATCCTGTCCTCCGAAGGCAGCCAGATCTATCAGGAAGGTTGTCTGTCGGTTCCGGGTATCTTTGCCGATGTAAAACGTGCCGACAAAATTACCGTCAAGGCACTCGATCGTGACGGGAAAAGTTTCGAACTCAATGCCGATGGCCTGCTGGCGGTTTGCATCCAGCACGAGATGGACCACCTCGCCGGAAAAGTATTCGTCGATTACCTGTCGCCGCTCAAACGCGAGCTGGTGAGAAAAAAACTGGCCAAGCAACGTAAATTAGCCGACGAAGACGAAGGCTGATGACGCTGCGTATCGTGTTTGCTGGCACGCCTGAATTTGCGCTGCCGTGTTTGCGTGCAGCCGCCCGTTGTGGCGACATCGCGGCGGTTTATACGCAACCCGACCGTCCTGCAGGGCGCGGCCGTCAATTAACGCCGTCACCCGTGAAGGTGGAAGCACTTGCAAACAACTGGCGCATTGAACAGCCGGAAAATTTCAAATCGATCGACAGCAAAAAGGTTTTGCGCGAACTCAATGCCGATATCATGATCGTTGTCGCATACGGCCTATTGTTGCCGCAATCGGTGCTGGATATTCCCAAGCACGGCTGCTGGAACGTGCACGCTTCCTTGTTACCCCGCTGGCGCGGTGCGGCACCGATCCAGCGCGCGATCGAAGCCGGAGACACGCAAAGCGGCGTCTGCCTGATGCAAATGGAAAAAGGTCTCGACACCGGTCCGGTTTTATTGTCGCTGAACACGCCGATTTCAAACGAGGACACCGGCGGTAGCCTTCATGATCGTTTGTCGGTACTCGGCGCCGAAGTATTGACCGATGGCCTGAAATTATTGCGCGCGGGCATAAAGCCAATTGCCGAGGTACAAGCGGAAACCGGCGTTACCTACGCACACAAGCTGGATAAACAGGAAGCAAAACTGGACTGGACCATTTCATCGCAGACGTTGGCCAACAGAATTCGCGCGTTCAATCCCTGGCCCATATGCGAAGCACACGTGAACGGCGAAAGACTTCGCATCCATCACGCCATTTCGATTCCGGTCGCACACAAACAAATTCCCGGCACGGTTTTGCTGGCGAACCAGCATGGCCTGGATATCGCCTGCGGTGAAGGTGCATTGCGTTTGTTGCACGTGCAACGCGAAGGCGGCCGCATGATTTCAATTGCCGACTATCTGAATGCGCATCCCGCATTGCGAGCCTTGCAATGAGCCCCGGCACCGAAGTCCGCGTGATGGCGGCGAAGCTGGTCGCGCAGGTGCTTGCCGGCAAACGTTCGCTGAAAGCGGTTCTCCAGCAGAACATCACCGAGTTGAACGATCCACGTGACCGCGCCTTGCTCGAAGCCATTTGTTTCACGACATTGCGCCATCATCGTTATTACGAATTCGTGTTATCGCAATGGTTGAACAAACCATTGCCGCGCAAGGATTACGCGATCCACTGTTTGATGCTCACTGGTCTTGCGCAATTGCATGGCATGAAAATGCCGCCGCATGCGGTGGTATCGGCCTGTGTCGATGCCGCCAAGCAGCTTGGACAGCAAGATACCCAAGCCAAGTTGGTCAACGCCATTTTACGACGCGCAACACGCGAGCCTTTGCCGACTTCCAGCAACCAGGCAATCCAGAGCAGTCATCCCGATTGGTTGATCAAACAATTGCAGCATGAATGGCCGAATCACTTCAACGCTATTTTATGGGCGAATAACGAAGCAGCGCCGCTCTGGCTGCGCGTCAACTCCCTGCGCAGTTCGCGCACCGAATTGTTGACTGCATTTCGTGAAGCCGGAATCGAATGTGATGCTCCCGAAAGTCCGCACAAATCCATTCGTGTGCATGAACATCAGGCACTGAATGTTTTGCCGGGCTGGAGCTCCGGAAAATTCCTGGTGCAGGATGGTGCAGCACAACTCGCGGTTGAAGCCCTCGCGGTGAAGCACGGCGAATACGTTCTTGATGCCTGCGCGGCACCTGGTGGAAAAACGGCACATCTCGCGGAGCTGGTGGGAGACGGCAGGATTCTGGCGCTCGATATCGCCGCCGCGCGGCTCGCTCCGATCAATGAAACACTGGAACGACTGGGCCTCGCCTCGCCGAAAATCCAGGTGCAAATGGCCGATGCCTCCGATCCATCGAGTTGGTGGAATGGCGAGCAATTCGATGCCATCTTGCTGGACGCGCCCTGTTCGGCGACCGGTATCATCCGGCGCCAACCCGACATTAAATGGCACCGTAAAGCAGACGACATTCCGAGGCTGGTCGATATTCAATCGCGAATTTTGCATGCGCTCTGGCCATTGCTGAAACCCGGTGGCCGCTTGCTGTATTGCACCTGCTCGGTACTGAAAGCGGAAAACGAATTCCAGATCAACGGCCTGCTTTCGAATTTCAAGGACGCGATCGTGCTGCCGCTGGACGAAAAATTCGGACATGCGAGCGGACTCGGGCGGCAACGCTTTCCGGGCGAAGACAATATGGACGGATTTTTCTACGCCCTGTTGCAAAAGCGCGGTGAAACCACTGCATGAATATGCTGCCGAATTTAAACGCCGACGAACGCAGACAGTTGATCTGGTTTTTCGTGCTGGCGTTTTTGATTTTGGCAGCCGGCTACGGCATGCGCGAGCCTTGGCCGTCCGATGAGCCACGCTTCGTGCTGGTCGCAAAGCAAATGGTGGAAAGCGGAAACTATTTGTTTCCACATCGCGGCATTCAACTTTACCCGGACAAACCTCCGGTTTTTTTCTGGATACTGGCCGCCTGCTATCAGGTGATCGGCAGTTGGCGCTGGAGTTTCCTGATGCCTTCGCTACTGTCGGGTTTGACCGTGCTTTATCTGACATACGACGCGGCGCGACGTCTCTGGAATCCACGCACAGGCCTGTGGGCCGCCGCCGCTGTCTTGTTCAGTGTGCAATTTGTCTATCAGTTCAAGCGCGCGCAAATTGACCCGACCCTGGTGTTGTTCACCACGATCGCTTTGTACGGTTTTATCCGACATCTCTTGCTTGGGCCGCATTGGCGCTGGTTTTTTGCCGGCTGTTTTTTCTGTGGCCTCGGCATTATTACCAAGGGCGTCGGTTTTTTACCACTGCTGATTTTCATTCCGTACCTTGCATTGCGTTTCCACAATGCGAATGGGCTGGCAATACAAAATAATTCTTCCGCGATTCGATGGTCCGGCGGCCTCTTGTTTTTCCTTGCCGCCATCGCGATCTGGTTGCTGCCTTTGCTGTGGACGGTCAGCCAAGGCAATTCTGCCGAACAGCATGCCTATCTCAACGATATTTTATTCCGGCAGACGGCAAAACGTTATGCCAATCCATGGGGGCACCACGAACCCTTCTGGTATTTCGCGCAAATAATCCTGCTGTTCTGGCTGCCGTTTTCACTGGTGTTTTTCTGGCTCTGGAAACCCTGGTGCCAGGCATTGCGGATGAAAGACGCCAATATTGTTTTGCCGCTCGCGTGGGCAGTTTTGGTGGTCGTCTTTTTCAGCCTTAGCAGCGGCAAACGCGACATGTATATCTTGCCGGCCTTGCCGGCTTTTGCATTGGCAGCCGCACCATTTATGCAGGCCCTGTCCGAGCGAGCCGGTTTTCGCTACGTGCTATCGGTGCTGCTTGCGCTTATCAGCGCGGCATTACTCGTGACCGGTTTGGTCCTGATCAACGGCGAACCGGGTTTCGAGAAAAAACTTCTGCTCGAGCGAGGCGTAACTTCGCTTGAATCACTGTGGTGGATGCTGGTCGCAGTCGGCGCGATAGGTCTCATCGCAAGTCTCGTCTTCCGGCAGAAAAACCCCTTGCATACATGCCTGGCTTTTTTCCTTTCGCTTTGGCTGGGCTATAGCTTTGTCGCATACCCGGCACTCGATGGCGCGAGCTCGTCGAAAGACGTGATGCTGCGCGCCCGCGAGTTGGCAGGGCCGAACGTCAGCATTGGCCTTGTCGACTGGAAAGAACAGAACCTGTTGCAGGCGAAAGGCCCGACCACCGATTTCGGTTTCCTGGAATCGCCGGCAACACAATTGCAAAAAGGCAGCGCCTGGCTAAAGGCATTGCCCGGCCAAAGGCGCCTGCTGCTGCAGGAAAGCAAACATATGCAATGCATCGACTTTGAAAATACGGACGCTGTTTCACTGGGCAATGCCAACCGCAGAAGCTGGTGGTTGATCGGTGAAAATGCGGTGGCGGCTTGCCGGTAAAACCTTGATGGAATCGTTATCATTTATCCGCTTACGCAGTATGCTGTGGTTTAGCGGCACGGGAGTTGTATGAAAATTCTAATTCTGGGCGCGGGACAGGTCGGCACTTCGGTGGCGGCTGCGCTTGCTTCCGAAAACAATGACATCACCGTTGTCGACACCGACATCCATCGCCTGCGCGAGCTCTCGGAAAAACTCGACATCCGCACCGTCGCCGGCCACGCATCGCTACCCAGCGTGCTGTCGCAAGCGGGCGCCGATGAAGCCGAACTGCTGGTCGCCGTTACCTCCAGCGATGAAGTCAATCTGGTGGCCTGCCAAGTGGCGGCAAAACAATTCAAGACCCGAACACGGGTAGCGCGTTTGCGCGAAGCGGAATATCTGTCGCTGGCCACCGAAGGCGGCGTCAACGCCGTGGTGAATACGGCGATCAGCCCGGAACAACTGGTGTGCAAACACATCAAGCGCCTGATTGAATATCCCGGCGCATTGCAGGTCCTGGATTTCGCCGACGGCCGCGCACAATTGGTCGCCGTTCGCGCGGTCTCGGGCGGTGCATTGGTAGGGCATGAAATCCGCGAGCTGCGGCAGCATTTGCCGAGCAATGTCGACGCCCGCGTCGCCGCCATTTTCCGCAACGGCAAACCGATTCGTCCGCAGGGCCATACGGTTATCGAATCCGACGATGAAGTTTTCTTCCTCGCCGACCAGAAAAACATTTCACTGGTGATGAGCGAGTTGCGCAAACTCGATTCGCGCCCGACCAAGCGTATTTTCATCGCCGGCGGCGGCAATATCGGCCGCAACCTCGCCCGCATGATCGAGAAAAAATATTCGGTGAAGGTGCTGGAACGTTCGCGTGATCGCGCAAGGAACATTGCCGAAGATTTGCTGAACTCGATCGTGCTGGTCGGCGACTGTGCCGACGAAGACTTGCTGCGCGAGGAAAATATCGATCAAACCGATATCTATTGCGCACTGACCAATGACGATGAAGCGAATATTCTTTCGGCCATGCTGGCGAAACGCCTGGGCTGTCCGCGTGTCGTCGCATTGATCAATCGGCCGTCATATGCCGAACTCGTCGAAGGCGGCAGTATCGATATCGCCGTCAGTCCGCAGCAGGTAACACTGGGTGCGCTGCTATCGCATATCCGTGAAGGCGCGCCGGCCTACGTCTATCCATTGCGTCGCGGCGCTGCCGAAGCGATTGAAGTAATAGTACGTGGCGACCGCAGAACGTCACGTGTTATCGGCCGCTCGCTGGAAGAGCTGGAACTGCCGGAAAACACCACGATCGGCGGCATCGTGCGCGGTGAAACATTGCTGATAGCGCATCATGATTTGGTTATCGAGCCGGGCGACCACGTGATCCTGTTCGTGATGGACAAGCGTCAGTTATCCAAGGTCAATATGCTGTTCCAGGTCGGAGGCTCAAGCCTGTGAGTCTTCGCATGCAAGCGATGTTGCGCATTATGGGCGCGATCATCGCGGCTTCCTCGCTGATCTCCCTGCCACCGCTGATTATCGCTTTGGCACTTGGCGAAAACACGAGTCCGGCATTTCTCGAAAGCATGGCCACGCCGGGCATCATCGGTTTGCTGCTGTGGTTTCCGGTAAGACACGTGCAATACGAATTGCGCCTGCGCGACGGCTTCCTGATCACGACCGCGATCTGGATTATCGCCAGCCTGATTACCGCATTGCCGTTCACTCTGGCTTCGCCGCATCTTTCCTATACCGATGCCGTATTCGAAGCGGCATCAGGGCTCACGACCACGGGCGCAACCACGATTACCGGGCTTGATGCATTGCCTCGCAGCATGTTGTTTTTCCGGCAATCGCTGAATTTTTACGGCGGCATGGGCATCGTGATTTTGGCGATTGCCATTTTGCCGATGCTGAAAATCGGCGGCATGCAACTTTTCCGCGCCGAAACCAATGGTCTGCAGAAAGACAACAAGCTGACACCGCGTATCGCCGAGACCGCACGCGCCTTGTGGATGGTGTATCTGGGCCTGAATATTCTTTGCGCCTTGAGTTACTGGCTGGGCGGCATGAGTTTCTTCGATGCCATCTGTCATGGCATGGCGACGGTGGCGACCGGCGGCTTTTCTACCCACGATGCCAATTTTGGTTTCTGGAATGCGCCCTTGCTCGACAGCATCGCGATTATTTTCATGCTGCTTGGAGGTATCAATTTCGGCATGCATTGGTATGCCTGGCGACGCGCCACGGTCGGACATTACCAGAGTGATTCCGAGCTGCGATCTTTCGTCATCATCGCGCTGGTGGTTTCAATCGTCGTATCGGCCAGTCTTTTTCTCGGTGGCCGCTATGCGAATATTTTTGAAGCCATGCGGCACGGCACATTCCAGGCGGTGTCGAATATCACGACCAGCGGCTTCACTTCGGGTGGCTTTACCGAGTGGCCGGGCTTGGCGCCTTTGTTGTTGATCATGATTGGCTTCGTCGGCGGCTGCGCCGGCTCTACCGCAGGCGGAATCAAGGTAGCACGTGTGCAAATGGTAGTAAGACAGGGACTGCGTGAAATCAAACAACTGGTGCATCCGAAAGGCCAATTCCTGGTCACGCTCGGCGGCAAACGCGTTTCCGAAAGCGTGGTGATTTCAGTGGCCGGATTCTGCACGCTTTATATTTGCAGCTATTTGGTGATGACGCTGATTCTTGCGGCCAACGGCGTCGATATCGTGACCGCATTTTCAGCCGTGGCGGCTTGCATGAACAACATGGGTCCGGGGCTTGGCTTGGTGGCATCCAACTTCCAGGGTCTGGATGATTTGTCGATCTGGGTTTGCAGTTTCGCGATGATTCTCGGCCGGCTGGAAATTTTCACCGTGCTGGTTTTGCTGACACCGCAGTTCTGGCGCGAATAAAAGTATTTTTGCGCTTTAGAACGGCAAGGGTCCGTTGCTGATCTTTGTCGAAAGCTGCGCCATTAAAATATTGGCCTGCTCACGCGGCAAATACGGAATACGGAACGCCGACGACATTAGCTGCGCACCTGCCGTATCAAGATAAATGCTGGCCATACCGAAACGCCGGTCCAATATGCCTTCGCGCAAACTCAAACCCTGCAACTTGTTGATTTCGGCGAAGCGCCATTCGCGCGACAACCATCCTTCGCGTACCGCTATCAAGTGTTCCGTGTGCGCGAAAGCGGCATGCGCCGACCATACCTTTGCGCGCAAAAAAAGCACGGGAATGACAAGCAAAATCAGTGCTGCATAAGGGCTGTAGAAAATCGCGGCGATTATTCCCGCGAGCATGAAAAACAATGCCGGCATCAGGAACTCGCGCTTCCAGGCATCGCGATGCAAGCTCTGCCAGGACCGGATAGGCCATTGATCGCTTGCCAGAAATTGCGCGATCAATTTATCCATTTCGGCTGGCTCGGCAATCGGCACCAGATCACGCAAAGGGGATTTACTCTCATCGTTGATCGCCGTGCCGGCCGCGCTGTCGACTTGCAGGCTGCGCTTGTTGAATCTGCGATGCAGCCAGCCTTCCGACATGGCATAGGCCTGGATGCGACGCAATGGCAGGCTGCTGCGTAATCGCGAAAGCAAGCCGCGTTGCACGGTCAAGCGCTTGCCGAGCCGCGTCAAGCTGAAGTCGTAGTATTGCAGCAAAGCCAACAACACCGAAAAAATGCGCACCAGCAATAAAAAGAAAACGATCGCCATCGCGAGGCTGACGATGGTTCCGGTGGCTCCCAGATGCAAACTGTCAGACCAGCCAAACAATGATTTCACGCTGGAATTCACCAGGTTGGCCATTGCCTTGCCCGCGGTCTGGAACAACGCGCCGACACCGGCACCGATCACGAGCATGCCGCGGTTGTTGATCAGACCCAGTTTCACTACATCGATGATTGGCAATTGGTGAAGCGTCTCCATATTCGCGATTGCCGCTTCGCTTGCAGCAGAAGCCGCAACCGGATTGGCATGGCCGCGAATCAACTCTTCCAGTTCGTGCGCGTCGGCGATACTCAACACACGCATTTGCGCTTCCGGCTTCACGCCGCCGGCGGCTTCCAGTTTGACTTCGGCCACATTGAACAGCCGATGCAATACGTTTTGCGTGATGGATACATTCTGGATTCGGCTGAAAGGAATATGCCGCAGGCTTTTCTGGAACACGCCGCTGCGCACGATCAATTCACTGTCCAGCACGCGATAGCGATAGGTGAAATACTGGAATATCGAATACACCGCCAACGCCGCCACGCCGATCAAAGGCCATAATTCATTGCGATCGCCGCGTCCGGTAAACAGCAGGATAATGAGCGGAAAGGCAAACTGTTTGAGCTGCAGCAGCAATACAAACAGCCAGGACAATGGATGCAGACGCCGTTGTTTTTCAAGCGCCGGAACAGGTAAATCAACAATCGCCTGTTCCTGATTATTCGTCATGACGGCGATCCTTCGGCACCAGAACGTCACGCAAATATTCGGCATCGGCCAGCAACAAGCCGGACTGTCTCACTGCACGCTCATGCGCTCCCGCCGTATGCACCACAAGCGTTGCGAGGCCATAGCGGCGCTCCAGCGGGCCGCGTTCGAAATCGAGATGCTGCACCCGCGAGCGCGGCACGCAAATTTGTTTGAACCAGGTTTTACCC
>Ga0208628_1000339_pt1 | contig 25198 bp, 24 predicted proteins | sample LakWasMet16_LOW5_2_FD_183864 | JGI IMG/M metagenome (GOLD analysis project Ga0208628, IMG submission 183864) | Freshwater sediment methanotrophic microbial communities from Lake Washington under simulated oxygen tension - Sediment Metagenome... | ecosystem: Environmental > Aquatic > Freshwater >... | reverse complement strand
AAGGCCGTGGCCTCGGCGGAGGCGACGGTGAAGCTCAAGCCCAACAAGGAGACGGGCAAGGATGAGCCGAAGCCCTCGGCAGCGCGCAGCGAGACCGGTGCGATTCAGGAGGTGATGCTTCTGCAGGCAAGCGACAAGCAGAAGTTCTCGACGCAGGCGGCGCTGGATTGGTTCAAGCAGCCAGGCGCGGCGCCCTTCTACGTGGTGGATCTTTTCGGGCTGCCCATGGATGCAAATGACGCCGGCAGTTTTCCGACGGGGCGGCGGCAACTCTTGGACTCGTTTCTCGCCGGCCTGAACGAGCTGGGGGTGAACGTGGCCATCGCACGCAGCAAACTTTCCGGTGGACACCACCATCGTTATCTTTTCGTGAAATTGCTCCCCGACGGTGAGGTTGCAGATTTGCCTAAGGATATGTTTGGCGAGGCAGACGAAGATTGGAGCAAGCTTCCGGCTGACTTGGATGCCAGTAACCATGGTGAGTTGCTGCGTTACCTGTCGCGGCACCCCTATGTGCGCCGGGTTCACTTGCCGCCGATCGTCCGGCAGCACCTGCAACATGGGGCGCAGCCGATAGGCAAGAGCCAGACGTTGCCTAAGCCTCAGTCGGGCGTGCGCTATCCGCGGGTGGGGGTGGTGGACGGTGGGGTCGCGGCGGTATTAAAGCCGTGGCTATTGGGGCAGGATGGTTTGCTGGCGCCTGCCCACCAGGCGTTCGCCCACGGCACCTTCATCGCGGGGTTGCTCGTCGCCGGGCGCGGGTTGGGCAACCCGGAGGAAGTCGCTCGCGAGCTGGATGGCTGTCAGATTTACGACATCAACATTTTCCCCGACCATACGATTCCCCAGGCGTTCGAGCAATACCACCCGAACGGCTTCCACGACTTTCTGGTGGCACTGGAGTCCGCGGTCGAGACGGCGAAGGCGAAGCATCAGGTGCGGATTTTCAACCTGAGTATCAACGTGTTGATGGAGGTCGAGCCCGACCAATACTCCGTGTTCGCGGCGATGCTGGACCAGATCGCGCTGCAGCATGACATCATCATTGTGGTGTCGGCCGGCAATCTCGAGAGCAGCAAGATGCGTGGGAGCTGGCCCAAAAAGTCCAAGGACGTGCTTTCCTTCCTGGTAGCCCGCACCACGGCGGACCGGATCCTGCAGCCGGCCGAGAGTGTTTGCGCGTTAACTGTGGCGGCCGTGAATCCTCCTGGCATGGCCCAGCAGCCGGTCGGCGCGCCGACTCCCTACACCCGGCGCGGACCCGGCATGGAAGTGGGCGTGAAGCCTGATTTTGCCCACTATTCCGGAAGCTCGCCGGAGCTCCTTATCGGGCACGGGCTGTATTCCATCGACGAGACGGGCAAGGGCGTGTCGAACATGGGCACGAGCTTCGCGGCACCGCTGGTGGCGAAGACGCTGGCGGTCCTCGAGAACCGGATTGCGGGCCATGTCCCGCGGGAAACGCTGATCGCCCTGATGGTGCATCACGCCAAGGTGCCGGAGGCCTTGGAGGCCAAGGAACTCAAGCATGTGTCGCGGCATTTTACCGGCTTTGGGATTCCCAGCGGTTCGGACGAGATGCTGCTGACGCCTGAGAGCGCGATCACCATGGTGTTCCCCGGCAGCATCGGTGCGGGCCAATGGCTGGAGTTCAAATTCGACTGGCCGCAGAGCCTGATCGAGGAGGGCGCCTGCCGCATGGCGGTGGACCTGACCTTGGTTTACCGACCGTTTATCGACCCACGCTTCGCTTCGGAATTTCTTCGAATCAACCTCGACGCTTCCCTGTTGCAGCACGATGGGGCGGGCAAATGGAACGGTGAGCTCAAACAGCTATTCACCGGCAAGGGTGCAGAGGATCATGTTTCGGAAAAGGAACTGATCGCTCACGGCCTGAAATGGTGGCCGACGAAACACTACCGCCGCTACGCCAAGAAGGCGGTGGGCAAGACCTCGGCATGGAAATTGCGGGTCGAATCGCTGGTGCGCGATGGCGAGGTGTTTCCTCTTGCGGGGGTGCCGTTCACGGCGGTCCTGACACTACGGGATCCCAATGGCAAAAAACCAGTATTCCGGGAGATGCGCCAGTGGCTGGCGGCCAATTCGGTGACCTGTGGCGACATCACCGCTGGCGTGCGCCTCCGGGCCCGCTCTTAATTTCGTTTCAATCTAAACCCAATAATCCCATGTCAAAAAGCACTCGGAATAGCGGCCAACCCTGGTCGTCCCAAGATCGCGCCGCGCTCCGGCACCTCGCTGCCCAGAACACACCCACACGCGTGATCGGCCTCAAGTTAGGGCGCACAGAAAGCGCCGTCTACACGCAGGCCTCGGCGCAGAAGACGTCGCTCGCGCCGACCAACCAAAGTCCATACAATCGTCGCTAGTCTTCAGCCGCTTTCATTTTCGATTACCGGGATGGAGCGGTGGTTGACGCGATCACTATAAAAAGGAGTATGATGTGCGCCAATAAGAAACTTGTCGACTATCAGCCCACCTTAAAAAATTAAGGAAGCAAGCGCTCCCAAATCCTAAAACAACAATCGAATTATGAACGATAAAACTGTCACCATCATTGTCGAGGGCACGCCCCACGAATGGCCAAAAGAGCTCATCAGCTACGAACAGGTCGTTACTTTGGAGGTCCCGGCCTATCCGACTCAAAACCCCAAGATTTCCTACTCCGTCAAATACAAGCGGGGCCAGGGCAGCAAGCCCGAGGGAGTCCTCGCTCCCGGCGAGTCCGTCAAAGTCAAAGACCAGATGATTTTCAGTGTTTCAGAAACTGGCGAGTCGTAATGACGACCTGAGGCGTCTCCTCGATAAGGGATACGCTTGTTCGGTCGATGGGAACTACCTTGTCGTTCGAGACATCCCGTATCTCGACGATAAGGGTGCCTTGCGCATCGGCGCGTTCGTCACGGAGCTCGACTTCATCGACAAGGAGCAGGTGAAGCAAAAGAACCACCAGGTCTACTTCACGGGATCCGTGCCGCATGAAACCAACGGCCAACCGATCGCCAATTTGGGCAACAACGCCAGCGTCCTCAATCTCAGCGACGCGAGCAAGGATGTCGTCGTCACGCGCATCTTCTCACACAAACTCAAGCCCAAGGGCCAATTGCGCGACTACGTCGATTTCTTCGAGAAGATCGAGACCTACACCACCACCATCTGCGGCCCGGCTATGAGCCGCTACGACATCACGCCCTATACCTTCAAGGAATATCAAAGCGGCGATCCCGACCCGATCTTCAGGTTCCAGGATACGCTCACCAGCCGTGCCCGGCTCACCGATCTAGCCGCCAAGTTCCAGGAAGATGTTATTGTCGTGATCGGCCTGGGTGGCACCGGCTCCTATCTCCTCGATTTTCTCGTTAAAACACGCGTCCGCGAAATCCGAGCCTTCGACAGCGATTCATTCTACGTGCACAACGCGTATCGTTCTCCAGGAAGGCTGGATGAAGCCGAGCTCGGGAAATCAAAGGCCGACGTCTACCGAGCCCGGTATGAGAATTTTCGAACCGGGCTTTCATTCACCACAAAGCACATCGACGCCAGCTGCGAGCCGGAGCTCGCCGGTGCGACCTTCGCGTTCGTCTGCGTGGACAAGGGCACCTCCCGCGCCCAAATCTTCGAACTACTCCTCGCCCGGAAGATACCCTTCATCGACGTCGGCATGGGCCTCAACCGCAAGCAAGGCCCTCTAAACGGCATGATCCGCGCCACCTACTACTCCTCTGAGGACGGCACCAAGATCCGCGAAATGGGCTTGGCGGAACTGGCCGATCGGCCTGGGGACGAATACCGCACCAACATCCAGATCAGCGAGCTCAACGCTCTCAATGCCACCCTCGCCGTGATCAAGTTCAAGCAACTCCGCGGCTTTTACTTGGGAAAGGATCCCCTCTACCATTTCCTGTTCGAGGTCGAGGACTTCTCAATGGCCTATCGCACGCATGCTCCAGAAGATTAAACTCGTGAGGGTGCAGTATATGCCCAAAACCCTCGAACCGGGCATCCTCTACGTCTCCGAGGAATTTGGCGCGGTCGCCCATCTCTGCGCCTGCGGCTGTGGTGCCAAAATCCGGACCCCCATAGGGCCCACCGGCTGGCGATTCGAAGACTCTGACAATGGCCCCAGCCTTCATCCTTCGATCGGCAATTGGCAACAAGCCTGCCAGTCGCATTACTTTATCCGCGACGGCGAGATCATTTCCGCTCCGAAGTGGACTAAAGCAGAAATCGAAAGCGGACGAAACTACGAGCGGGCTCGTGATCGCGCGCATTACGAGCGAAAAGGACGAAAACGGCGGGGCATCTCGGCGCTGTGGGACTGGCTGCAAGGCAAGATTCGCTCGTAGCGGTCCCGACGCGTGTCGGCTATTACAAGGAAGGGTGCTGATTTGATTGCTAGTTTGCGTGCAGGTCTGCGATTTGACGCCTAATCGCAGGTGGTTTATTAGCGATCTGGTCGCCCATAGCGTTTTGAGAGTATGGCGTGCCCACTGAGGCTTTCGCTTTTCTGCATCCGCTCTTCCGCACACGGATCTGCCTTGCATAGCCATGACCCTGAATATGCCCACTTCGCCGGGGCCGCGGAGGCCTAAGAGGTTCAGTATAGAGGCGATCAGATGTAAGAGACATGCTTCAGCGGATGGATCGCGAGTAACCCTCCATGGACCATCTGATCGTCTGAAATCAGTTCGACACAGACGCACTACCGTCCGATTCTGCCCTCCGCACGGGGCCACGTGCAGTAATCTCGCATGCCCCCCTTCGTCCGTTTCTTCCGTATCGTTTTCTGCGGCTTTTTGGCCGCATTCCTCCTCTCTGCTAGCCCGGCCAAGGACGTCCATGTCAGGGGCTACACCCGTAAGGACGGCACGTATGTCGCTCCGCACGTCCGTTCCGCGCCGAACAAGACGAAGAACGACAACTATTCCACGCAAGGGAACGTCAATCCCTACACCGGCCAGCCGGGCACGAAGCCGCGTGATGTCCAACCGCCCGACGTATCCGCCGCCAAGCGCAAAGCCGATGAATTCGTCGCCCGGGCCCGCTTCGGCCAACTCGCGGTTGGTATGTCCGCTGCCCAAGTTACCGCCTTCGTCGGGGAACCCCAGATGGTCCGCGACTCCACGTGGACCTACCGTGATGGTTGGGTGGAATTTTCCGCCAATAACATCGTCACCCGTATCCGACGCGATTCTTCCGCTCCCACCACCTCCCCGAACCTCAGCGTCAGCGGCCTCTCGCCCTCCAGCCCCGGCGACTACCAGCAGACCTATCCCGGTGAAGTCTGGGTCAACGGCTATACCCGCTCCGATGGCACCAAGGTCGCCGGCCATTACCGCACCGCTCCGAACAGCACCCGCAACGACAATTATTCCACGAAGGGAAACATCAACCCCCATACCGGCAAGGCCGGCACGAGACCGCGAGACGGCAGCTCCAACTACACTCCAGCTACCCATGCTGATGGCACGCCCGCTCATTCGCGTAACTCCCCAGTTCGGCGCAACGAACTTAAAGGCATCATCGCAGCCCAGGACCGCATCATCGACCGCTACACGAAACAAACCTCCTTTTCGACGCCCGAGGGCGGGCGCGTGACCGAGACCGAATACGCAATCGCAAAGGAGACCCGTCGTCAGGCCCAGCGGGAACTGGATCTGATGCCGCAGTGGTGACGATTCGCCTTGGAATATCGCCGCACCAAGAAAGCCGTGTTAGGAGCACCGAGCACCGGGGCGGTAAAGAGAGTGAGCAAGACCCCGGCGGCCCTGAACTTGGCCCGAAGTTCGCCGGGGTGGCGCCCGCTCTGGCCCTCAAGCGCGAGGCGAAGTATAGGAGGTCACCGAGCCTGTCGCTTTCACTGAAACCACCTGAAGTCAGGTCATCAAATTCACTCAACCTCGCGAAATATCCCCACGGGTTTCTCCGTTGAGAGATTGCCACTGGTGCGGCCCGAGTGATGATGTGCTTGCGCTGAGTTCGGGCCGGCTGGCGCCTTCCACCATGAACAAATCAACCAGGTATGTCCGCCGCCCACTGCTTTGGGCCTTGTTTGCCACGCTGTCGCTGTTTGCCGGCTGTTCCTCTCAGGTAGAAACCACCGCTGCCGCCCCGGAGCCTGCTTCGGCTCCCTTGAGTCATACGGCGCATTTCGAGTCGGCCGCGCCCTCGAGTCCTGACGAACTCAAGGTCTGCTCTTTCAACATCCAGTTTCTCGGCTCCTCAGCGAAACGCGACAATGCGGGTCTCGCCGAGTTCCTGAAGAACTACGACATCGTCGTCGTCCAGGAATTGACCGCAGCGCCGGCGACGAATCAGACGCAGACGCCCGGATCCCGCCAGCGTTCCGCGGTGTTCTTCCGCGAGATGGCTGCGCGCGGGTTCCAGAACGTCCTTTCGGAAAGTGACACAGGCAAGACAGGCCCACTCCCGAACTACGGCACTGCCACTGAGTGGTTCGTCACCTTCTACAAGCCCGGCAAGGTCATCCCGGCGAACGACCTCCCGCACGGCTTCATCGGCCAGCCGCTCGCCGCGCACCCGACTTATGACCGAGTGCCCTATGCCTTCGCTTTCCGGTCGGCCAATGGCCACGCCGACTTCGTGCTCATCTCGGTCCATCTGAACCCGGATCTGCCGGCCCGCCGCAAGGTGGAACTGGCCGGCATCGGCTCATGGATGGCCCAAAAATACACCCAGGCCGGCGAGCGCGACTACATCGTCCTTGGCGACATGAACCTCCAAAACGTGGCCGAGCTGCACGCCGACACCCCGGTGAACTTCATCTCTCTCAACGAGGCGTGCGTCCCCACGAACACGAACGTCAACGGACCCAAGCCGTATGACCACGTCATGTTCAATCCGACCTTCACGACCGAGATCGACCGCACCTTCGGCTTCAAGGTGGTGAATCTGATCGACGCGATGCGTCCCACCTGGACGGGCCCAGGCACTTACCCTGGCGGCCCGCCCTACCGGCACGACGACTTCCGCTTCGCCTTCTCCGACCACCATCCGGTTGTTTTCCGGATCAAGCTGCCGGCGCACGACGACGATAATTGAAGTGGTCGTTTTATACAGTAGTGCCCCTTTCCCCGGGCGGCGGAGGCCTTAGTTGGCCTGGCTAATGCCGATCAGGGCCGCCCGGGAAGGCGGGACATGAGCTGATCCCACGTGCAGTCCAGCGCAGTCCGGAGCCGGGCGGCCGTGGTAACGACCACGTTGGACTCACCGGCCTCCATCTTCTGCAGCGTGCGGATGTTCAGGTCGGCAAGCTCGGAAAGGCGTTCCTGGGTGAGCTTTTTATCGACGCGAAGGCGCCGGAGGTTGGCGCCGAATAGCTTGAGCTGGTGTTTCAGATCGCGCGGGGAAGACACGCAGCAGTGTGCCCTAAATTGCCTTTGACCGTTACGGCACATATGCCGTAAACGAATGTCTGGGTAGAATCACCTTTTACGGCACCACGCCAGCAAACCTCCCGGGCCGTAGCTATCGTTGAGCAACACCATATGAACATCAAAAGCGTCACATCGCCCTTCGTGCATACCTGGCAAGGCCTCGGTTTCTGGTCAGGAACTAGACACCGCCACCTGCTTATCATGAGCCTTTCCCCAGCGAAACAGAGCCGATTCACGGAATTCATTATCAACCTGTGCGTGCTCGTGAATTTTCTGCTTCCGGTGATCCCACTCTATTTCCTGAGCCAGGCACTTTCCATGCGCCAGGACCCCCAGACGGCCCCTTTTACGGCTGTGCTGATTGCTCTTTCTGCTTGGCTCTTTGCGATTGTGTGCTTCGCGTTCTATCGCCGAGTTCTGGTGTGGCCCAGGCTGGCTCGTGACCCACGGGCAATGGCCGAATTATTCGATGACTCATCCTATGGATTGCTTGCGATGAAAGGGATGGTTCGGTGGAAGTTATTTTGCATCTCGCTTGGACAAGTCGCCATCACGGGATTTGCACTATATTCCTCGGGAGGCTTGAGGAACAGCGTGCTTCTCCTCACCATCTACCTCGCGATCTGGCTTCCCGCGATTTTTTCTCTCGTTCTCGCCGCTAATGTCATCAAAGGGGTTCTCGCGGACAACAACACGTTCTCTGACGCAGACAAGGTCCTCATGGGGATGCGCCTGACAACGGATCTCACGGCGGTTGCGGCGCTGGTTGTCGGTTTTGTTGCCCTCGCAGCGTTTACAGCCATCTACCTCGCATACCTGGCGGTCCTCGCGATAGGCGCCTTTATCCTCTGGCGGGCGTTTGCCGCGCAAGCCGACCCCATAAATACTGCCGGGCTGTTTGATGCACCGGCAAAGAAGACGAGCCGCCAGTGGCATGATGCTTCCGGTTCAACCCATATTGACGGCGAGGGGCGGATTACGCAGGCCCACACAGGTTCCTTGATCGGGACCGTGGATGAAGCCGGCCGGGTGACGGGGGCCTCCGGTGACCATGTTGGCCAAGTCGGTGGCGACGGAAAATTGCACTGAGCGGTTGCTCAGAGTAACCTAGGGAGACTTAAGCCGAAGACTGGACCTCGGCCGCCGCCCGCCAGGGGCAAATACACCTGTAGTGTTACCTTGGGGTGGCGATGGCTGATGCCTCGGAGATCCGCATGGCGAGCGTGCTACAGTAACTCGGGCGACGGGCCGGCAGGGTCGTGCGATCCTTGGTGCAGAACGCTTCAGATAGATGGGACCAGGGTGTGAACAGGTTTTTTAGCCGATTTCGGCTGGGAGTGCTATTCTTCGGTCCGGCAATTCCGCCGTATGATCCTCTAGCCACTCCATCCCCATGCGACCTGAAAACAACCCCTTTGCCATCGCGCTCACCCACGCGCTCAAGACACGCAACGCCAATGCGCTCCAACCCTTGGTCAAACATACAGTTCATGAATATGCCAAGGCCCGGTTCTTTGGTGCCGCCGAGCCCGTCAATTATGCGGCCTTGGAGGCCGTCGCATGGGAAGCCTTCTTTTGCTGTCGGGTGCGTTCCAGCTCGATGCTTCTGGCGGCAGGGCTGCCGATCGAGACCAAGCTACACTCGCCTTGCGATCGCGGCAAACAATACACCCTGCTGGAAGCTGCTGTGCACGGCTGCGAGATTTCACGCGCAGCGCAAGCGAAACTGGTCGAACTATTGCTGGCGGCAGGAGCCGTCTATAATCGAACCCCACAGAGCGATTGGCGCCATCCGAAACCCATTATGGCGTTTGTCCGCAAGCCCGCCGTGGCTCGTGCTTTCATGAAGCGGGGCGTGCCGGTCCGCGCTTTCACTGGCATGAATCGAAATCTTCGCCACCAACTGGAACGCGGACTATCGGTGATACCGATTGGGGGCTTAGGCGAGGGCGGATGTTAGGGCTGTGAAAAAGGGCGAGCAGGCTCGCCGGCGAGTTTCAGAACGGAATTTCGTCCATGAGCTCCCATCCTTCGGGATCCACCTTGCTCCATTGGTGTAGTCCTTCGCCTACCTTACCGGTGGACGTATGCAGGTCCATGAGCTGCTTATGGTAGCCCACAAGCCGGTGGAGACGGAACAGTGCGGTGGTGCCACAGGCGCTCCGGCCGCTGTTCACGCATGCTTGGATTTCCTTCAGCACGGCAGTCTGGACTTCAATCGAGTGCGCGAGGCGATCGACGATGTATTGTTCGATGGGTTCGATCAGGCGGGTCAGTTCAGGGGGTGTGGTTTGCATGGTCCCCTACGATAGCACGTCACTGAGACCGGTGTTCCGGCAGGGGATAGATTGGGCCCGTAGCTTTGGTGAGGACCGGCCTTCTATCACCCAACGACTCCCCAGCCCATGAATAATCGCAATCCGCAGCCCGACCGAATGTTTCCACCCGCGACCGGAATAACGACTGCGAGGCGGAATCTGATTTTGCACCTGGTCTTCCTGGCCCGTAATCGAAGCACGATCGATTCGGGTGCAGATCCGGTTACCAGCCCCTATGGGGTGGGTGACGCGTTTCTCGGCGCCCTGCATCATATTGAGGAAATCCTTGATCCCGGTGTTCCCGCGATCGAGGCCGGGTCAGCCGAGGCAGTCGAGCGCGCCCTAGTTCGCCTTCAAGGCCTTTGGACGGAAATCGTAATTGGTGAAACGGATCCCGTTCGGGCTGAAGAGGCGTGCAACTACGCGCACAGGCTGCTGGCTCGGTTTCCCCGGCCAATGGCGCGCTACGTCAACGAGTGCGTGGCGGCCTGGCCCAAGCCCGAGGTCGGGCTCGATCTGCTTGCTCAGACAAGCCACTTCATCAACACGATGGAAGAGGGCGTGGCGGTCGGACTGGCGCAGAGCCACGTCATCCGGGTGCTGCTGGCGCGGAAGCAATGCGGGACCGCGGCGGCCTCTGCGCCATTAGTTGAGCACGTGGACCTACTCCCGGCGGCCCCATCTTCGAAGCCGGTTTCCACTCCAATCCGCGGGAGAATGATCCCGACCAAGAACCATGTCGCGGCATGTGAGCGGGTGGTCGAGATGGGGGAACTCTTCTTTGATGGATCCTCCAGCGGAACGCCCCTCAGCTTGCGCCTGTATCCGCTCGTGGTAGGACCCACCGGGGCGGGAAAAAGCATGCTCTGCAAGACTGCGGCTACCACGCTGGGCGCAGATTATTATCGCATCACGCGCGGTGACTGGATGCCGCGGGGCAGCAAGAACGGCCGCCCCACGGTCTTCCTGATCCTTGATCGCCTGCTCGCCAGCCGACGGCTCGTCCTGGCGATCGATGAAATCGACAAAATGGATCTCGATTTCTCGAAGGAGTTCTCCGCTGCGATCGGCACGGAGCTCTGGAACACGCTCGATGGATACTTTCCGGTGGAGGACTACCTGGCGGAGACCAAGTTCGGCAACGATCCCGTGCCGACGGTGGAGGGGATTGAGCGCAAGGTGCGAGCCGCCCTTTTTATTGTCGGGTCCGGGACCTGGCAGCATGTGTTTGCCCGCGGCGCCAAGTCCGCCGGCCTGGGGTTTAATGCCGGCACGGGGACCGGGCAGGTGACGTTGGATGCGATCGAGAAGCACGGATCGATCAGTCCCGAGTTGCTCCTGAGGTTTAACAGTGACCTCGTTTTCCTCAGCTACCCGTCCCAGGGCGAAACCGCAGACCTCCTCCGGGCGACAGGCATCACGGCCCTCGCCGATGAACTGGGAATCCAAGTCACGCCCGACGACGTGGTCTGGGCGAAGGGTGGCATGCGCGTGCTGGAGACGCTGGCCACCCGGCTCACGCTGGAAAAATACCGTCGCGGTAAGGCCGCCAGGCGAGCCGCCGCACCCCATGAGGTATAAAAAAAGGGCGTCCGGCAGATTGCCGGACGCCCGTTGGGTTCTTTGGTTACGGGTTCAGGTCGGGCGGGAGCCCCGCCTCCTGGCTCAGCTGCTTCAGGGCCGGCGACGTGCGCAGGTGCTTGGCCGCCACCGCGCCGATTTCGGCGAGTTCGAGTTCGTAGTCGCCCAAGCGGAGCTTCGACTGCTGCCCACTGTTCTCCAGATACCGGGGGAGTTCCCCGTTCATGAAGCCGGAGAACGCGAACGCAGAGATCGGGTTCTTCTCCAAGCGGGGATGGAGTTCGTCGAAACGGCCGAGGCAGAGCTTCGCCATGGCGAGCCAGGTCAGATAGGTAACCTCATCGGGTTTGGCAGGGTCCATCACCACCCCAAGGAGGCGCGCCTGGCCGACCGACTGGGTGATGCTCTGGAGCGTGCGTTGAATGACCCCGGGGCCGCCGTCGCTCATGGGCACGAGGCTCGTGACGTTGCCGGCATTATCGGTCAACTGGGCGTAGTCGCCGCCCGGGCCGGAAAACACGGGCGTCGGGTGCCAGAACGGTTCGGCGTCGGGGTGGTTGGTGATGACGGTCTGATTCAAATGCCCCGTGAGGAGCAGGCTAGTAGCATTGATGGGAGTATTCATGTTGTTCGATACGGGGTTTAGTTAACAGGCGTGATTGCCTTCTCTCCTATAGCACACGCAAGTTGGGCTCCTTTTGGGGTGGGGTGGATGCCCGGTCAGCCCCTGGTCTGCCCCGAACACTGTAGCTCTTCGTTACTATGGCAGGATGTCGTTCCCTTACTCGCCCCGAAGAGCGCAGGCTTCTCTCCGTCGTTCGCGGGCTTTCGCCACGTGATCGCTGCTTGATCACCACGCAGTGGTTCTCCGCCAATCGAATCAGTTCGACGGTCGCATTGACCGTCGGCCACGTCTGGCGCAACGGGGCGATCGTCCAGGACATCGCGATCGCGCCGCGGCACCTGAAAGGAAAACGCGGCCGCACGCGCCGCGTGCCCGTTTCGCCAGAACTCCACCGGGCCTTAACGCATCACCTCTGGTGGCTGCGCCTCAAATACACCCTCACGCCGGACCTGCCCCTTTTCCCCAGCCGCCAGGTTTCAGCCGACGGCCGCATTCGTCCGATCACGCGCGTGCAAGCTTACCTGATCATCAAGCAAGCCTTCGCTGCGGCTGGCATCGAAGACGATGGCCGCCTGGGAACACATGTGCTCCGCAAGACGATGGCGAATAATTCATTCGCTCGCACCAAGGATATAATGGTCCTGCGTGACTTGCTCGGCCACGTGGACGTGAACACAAGCCAACTTTATCTGGACCCTGATGCCGATGAGGTGCGAACGGCCATGCTGGCGTGCGACTTTACGCGTCGCCCGCGAGCCACGGTGTCGAGCCCGGAGCCGGCGGTCCCGGTGGGGGATAATCTCCTACTCTTCGCCTTGCCACCCGCAGTCTCGGTGCCGGCGCCGCTTCCGCTGCAACCGGCGAACTGCGCCGTCTATTGATCCGCTCGCATCCCTTTCCCACCGGGCTTACCCTTTCCCTAATTAGGTTAAACTCGCCGGGGCGGTCGCCGGGGATACGGGTTTCCTTAAGGGGCGAGGGGAGGGCGCTGGCGCCGCCTTGGAGTGGGAACTTTCCGAGTGGAAAATGAGAATCGGTGGTCCTGAGCACGAAATGCGTTCCTCGGGTTTTGTCGGTTTGCTGCGCTCACACTCCTCCCTTCCTTCCCAGTAACTGGGTGGGAAGTGCACCGCGGCCTTTATCGCGTGGAGCCACGGACCTCGTATTTCAGGAGGGAGGGGCCCCAGCGGGCCGGCCTTTCTCCTGTGCTAATAAGACAGGGTGAACAATACACCCCGAAATCCTCGCCCCCCGACGAAACTGATTCTGGATCCTGACCAGACATCCTTTGGTTTCGAACTGCCAGTCGCGCCGAGAGCGCCTGACGCACCGCTCGCCGCGCCGACGGTGAAAGCAAGCAAAACGCCCAAACCGACCCAGCCGAAAGTTCCCGCATCCAAGGACCGGAGGCAGCGGCCGGTGCGCGCGCGGATTTCGTTCGAAGCCCCGATGCGGCTCAAACGGAGACTGGAGAGTGCGGCGCGTGATCGCGACCAAAGCAAAACTGCGATCTTGCGGGCAGCGGTCGAAACCTACCTCCGCCAGCCTGAACCCGAGGGGGACTCCACGTGAGCGAGGCGAAAAAGCTTTTGAAGCGGCGACATCGTGGGTCAATCCGGACACCATCGCGCGTCCGCTACCTTGAAGCGGCCTTGGCCGCCGCCCTGAGTGATCCGGCGATGCAGGCGCACGTCGCGCTCCTCGGCAGCCTCTTTCCTCCGCGACGGGGCCGGAAGGTCACGGTAAAACAACTCGCCCGAGCGTTGGCCGCTTGCCACCCCTCGACCGGGAAGCGGCTCCGTAAGCGCGTCAACCAAGGGTTCAGGCGGGAAGGCGACAGTCTCGTGAGCAACGTTTCGTTCGGCTTTGATGTGCCGCTCTCGACCCACAAATCGATCACAGTTGCCGCTTTGGTGTTCAAGGATGAGGCGGTGCTGCGAATCGCAATGGACGCGATGCGCCAGTCCGCGCGCTGGTTGGGCAAGAAGATGGACCGGCGTCTGCGCCGGGGAGGGCAGAATGCGACCGTGGCGACTGGCAAGAGTGCGGGATTCTTCATTCCCGAGAAAGCCGGCCGTGACGGGCAACCGCAGCTGCACGGGCACATCATCATCCCCAACTTGACCGAGTTTGAGGAAGCCGGGCGCAAGCAGTTTTGTGCGGGACATTTCAGGCGAATCACCCGGTCGGCGATGGCCGCGCAGCGGCGGTTGAACCAACAGCTAAGCCGCAACCTGCAGCGGGCGGGGTATGATGTTGAGCTGGTCGAGGGCGTATGTCGCCTGCCCAGTGTTCCTCGTTCTCTTTGTGAGTCACTGTCTCCGGTCAGCTCCCGGCTGAAGCCTCCAGAAGAGCGCATAGGCGGTGTGCGCCGTGTGACCAAGAGTGTGGCTCGCCGCCGCGAGAATACATACCTTCAGGATCGCCCCAAAAAAGTGCTTCAACCGCTGAATCGCTGGCAGAAGGACTGGGAGCGGGTGATCGGGGTCGAGAAGCTCCAATTCGAAAAGGCGGCCTACTATGACCGTCGCCATCGCCGCAAAGGGGAGCCTGTCGCCCACAAAGAGAACGTGGTCCCGTTTGCGCCGGAGGTTGCGGTGGCCGCGGCGGCCATGGCTCCAAACTGGCCGGTCGATCCCCATGGGGATGTCTTGGAAAATACGTCAGCGATGCGGCCGGCGTTTTCCTCAGTCGGAGTGGCGCTCCGGAAGAAGTTGCAAGAGGAACTCAGCTACGAAGCCCGGCACCAAGTCATCGAGGTGGACTACAGCTGCAGTGAGAAAATGCCGAATCTCGTGGAGCACACTGAGGCCCTGCGCACATCGCTGCGTTTGATTTTCCCGCGCCTGGTCATGCACCTGAAATTCAGCGCGGGTGGACCTCCCGGCTTCAAGGTGACGGGCGCGGCCACGGGCAACCCAAAGTTCGCCCAGCTGGTCGCTGCGACGGCCCAGGCCCTGGTGGTCGAACTGGGGCAAGATTCCGTGCGGGCGAATTGGCCCTTGGTTTTGCGGTGGCTGCACACCGAATTGGCAAACCGCACCCCAGAACCTATCATCAAGGCACCGGCCACACCGCCTGCCGTGGTCAAAGCCAAGACGAAGGCCAGGATGCTGGAGGAGCCGGCAAAGCCGGTAGTCATTCAGCCAGCCCCTACGCTCCCCGAACCCCCAGCGCCGGTCGAAGCCGGCGAACCCGAATGGGACCTGATGCCGTGAAGCCCCATTTACTGTATTTCCCCTGCCGTAATGCTCTCTTCGACTGGTTTGGTGAGTCGTCCGGATCTGGCACCCCGCCAGTTACCGTTGACCTGCTCGCGGAACAGCGGCAGTTTGAGAGCTACCCGGCAAATAGGTCGAAGCGGGTCACTTGCCATGGCTGCGCCCATCCCGATGCACGTTATGTAATTTGCCTTCTGCACGGGCAGTCCACGGACAAGGTGTATCCCAGGCGCTACCCGAATTCCCAATCGGCCCATAAGCCAGGATGTTATTCCTACGCTGAAGAATTATTTCCGCGAGTTGCCGACTCATCCGAGGCAGTGACGGCTACCACGCGCGCAAGCGGTGAGTTCGCCGTGTTGAAGCATCCCATGGCTGACCCGGAGTATTCCATCATCTCGATGCGCAGGCGAAATCGAGGACAGGCCGATGCTGCTGCGGCAACGGTCGGCACGGCTTCAAAGCACATGACCATCGGTTTGCAGCGGCTAACCAAGGAACTGCTTCACCGGTCGGGAATCTGCGAGTGGCATCCCGGGTTCGCTGGTAAACGGAATGAGCGTGTTTTCAACGGCAGGATCAAAGGGGCGATCAGCGATATGATGGCCGGTGGCGGGCCAACCAGTGCCGTGTTCCAAAACCTGCCGGGTGCATCATTTGTGCCGTGGTCCTTCCTTGATCCAAACGAGGAAAAAACGCCGCACGGCATGACCGCGTGTGTAGGCTTCGGTTTCGTCGAAGGGCTCGGTGCCGAAAACGAACATGGAGCGCGTCGTTTGACGCTGCGAAATTACCCCGAATGCCCGGTGGTCATTCCTCGACGCATTCTCGACAGGGAAGGGAATAACCCGCGGTCAGCGCTGCTTTCTCATCTGGCGCACCCAACTTGGGCCATCTTCGTGGCGGCGCAATATGACGGGCTATGGAAGTCGCACGCGATGGTTTCGCTCCGTGTTTCGGACAACGCTTTGATCCCTGTCGAAAGTCAGCACGAAAATCTGATGGCGGAGTGGCTGGCCGCGGAAGGAAGGGCCTTCAGGAGGTGGCTGCTGCCACCTCCTGAGGTTAAAGGCAGGAAAATCGTGCCGGATTTTCAACTGCTGGACACCCAGGCGAAGGAATACGTTGAGGTAGGCGGATTGTTGGCACGACCGGACTACGCTGAGGACATCCGTCAGAAGAAGTCCATCTTCGGCCCAAGCTTGTTGGTCTGGGACCCAACCCGTGTGCCATTGGGCAGCTTTGTCCTGCCGCCCCGGACCCGTCCGTGAGGTTACTTCTTGACCATCTCGCGCGCGGCCAGTTCCAGTGCCATGTTCCGAATCAGGCGCCCGCTGAACTTGAATTCTGGGTCGATGCTTTTGCCTGCCTTGATCGCGTCTGCCATCACTCTGATCAGGACTTCAGCTTGGGATTCGTATCGTTTGAGCGCCGGCTTGGTCACCTTCTTGTTAACGGCGTCGTAGAACTGACGGAGATTGGCGCCCGAGAAGATAGCGTGAGAGAAGCTCGTCAAAACAAGTTCGCAGAGCCTCTTTTCGGTGAGCCTGTTAGCGGGAGCGAGCAGGCGGAGAGCCTGCACCGTGTCTACATCGAGATTCAGGCTGGCAGTGTAACCCCGACCTTTCCGAACAAACGGGCTTTTGAGTTTCATCCCGAGACCTTGAGCGACGCGGGAGGGTAGGCAACCAGCATTTCCTGCTTTTGCCCTGCCCGTGCTACTCTTGGTGGAAGCATCACAACGCTCGCGCCTGTGGGTGTGGGGGCCCCCTGTCCGACTGCGGGGCCAGTTTCAGCCAACACCTCCGCTGAAATCGAGCGTGCTAGAGTTCGGGTAACAATGAAAACGCCCGATCAGCAAACCAATCGCACTAACCCCGTCGCGCTCGCCGGCGTCCGGGAGGAGGAAATCTCGTGAGCCCGGAGACTAAACTCATTCTGGAGAGCATTTGGAAGCGCGACCCCAAGCTTACCAAGCTCGAGCGTGAACTGATCCAGTGCCTGCGGGAGGGGCGCGCGCCCGTCAAACTGCAGCAGGCGGTGTTGCCGCTGGATAATTATCTGCCTCGCGCTGCAGTGGCTGACAAACTGAGTGTGAGTGAGGTCACCGTGTGGCGCTGGGAGGCGGAAGAAGAACTGGTGCCTTCATACGTCACCCCGGACTGCCCTCGTTACCACCCGGGTGAAGTCGCCGACTTCGTCGCGCAGCGTAAAGGGAAGCAGCATTCGAGGAAGCTCAAGGCGGCCCAGAGGGACAAGTAGCGCTTGCCGTAGCTATCCCTCACTATGGGACTCGAAAGACAACCGGGCAGAAGCCCTTATTGGTTCGGACGCTTCGATATCGACGGCGTCTCCACGTGCAAGTCGCTCAAGCTCAAGGTCGAAGGCACGTCGCCGGCGAAAGGCTCGCATGGCTTGGGCTGCCCCTTGTTCGAGCGCAGCCGGGCGCGGGCCCAGGCTGAATATGATCGGCGGCTGACCGAGGCCACCAAGTCACGCACCGATAAGGAGTGGCTCATGGCCGTGCATGAAATCAAGACCGGCCGCATTTTCCCTGCGATCGCGTTGACCGATATGTCTACCAAATGGTCAGAGACGGTCAAAGGGACGGTTTCTGACGCCTACAGTGAGCAGGCCCTGTCGATGCACCGCCAGTTTGTGGCGTTCATGAAGAAGTTCTATCCGAAGGTCCGCTTTATGGCTCAAGTGCGGCCGGACATGGCGGTTAAGTTCATGAAGACCATCGAAGCCGTCGGATACGCGGGGGGAACCTACAATCACAAGCTCGACTACCTGCGCAGCGTATTCAACAAGCTCGCCCAGGAGGCCGGCGTGGTCACGAACCCGTTCGCGGGGATCGAGGAGATGGAAGAGGATATCATCAACCGGGTGCCCTTCCGTTTGGAGGCGCTTGTCCGGGTCCTCGACATCGCGCGTCGGCCCGAGCACGCCTTCATCCGCCTCATGTTGATTGTGGCCAGCATGACCGCCATGCGACGTGCGGATTGCTGTCGTTTGCTCAAGTCATCGATCCGGTGGGAGACGGGAATGATCGCCGTCAAAGCTGCTAAAACGAAGAAGCCGCTCTTGATCCCCATCGCACCGATGTTGATGGAGATCCTCAAGGAGGCTCCGAAAACGGACTCCATCTACGTCTTCCCTGAACACGCCGCCTTGTTTGCTCGCAGCCCGGACAGGATCACGGACATGACGCGTGATGTTCTGGAGGCCGCGGGGTATTTCAATCAGGAGGAAGATGGGCCGACGCCGCTGGCTCCGATCCAATGCGTGCGGGAGAAGGGCAAAGGCGTGCGCAAGGCGTCGTTGATCGACTTCCAGAGCTTTCGGGCTACTTGGGTCACCATCGCTCTTGTGAGTGGTGTGCCAATCGAGTTGGTCTGCAAAGTCACGGGCCACACTTCACCCGACACCCTGCGGAAGCACTACTTTCTGCCGGGCGACAATGATTTCCGCGAGGTTTTCGAAGAGAAGCTGCCCATTCTCCTTGGCGGTAAAGCGGCGGATGTGCCCAAGGCACCAGCAACTGCTGAAATCGTGGCGCAACTCCGGAAAATGACTGGCAAGAACTGGGCAGCGATGCGCGATCAAGTGATCGCTTCGCTCCTGGCCTCGCCGCCCGACGGCGCGAAGCCATAAAAATACGATCAGGATGTGAAGTGTTTCTGAAACAGAGGCGGATCGCTGCGGCATCCGCCAGGCCGAGGGGGATATATTGGTGTCGCCATGCGCGATCCCGACCAGTGATCAGAAACTCCCTGTGGCTTGAAAAGTCGGGCCGGTCTGCTATTGATTTGATCTGATTCTACATGCCGCTGCGCACCGGCATTCACTGCGTAGCCAGAGGGAAAACCGCGCAGAAAACGCGAAATACGTAGAATCCTACGTAATCGACCCTCTAAAATGCGCAACTCGCTGAGGTCCAAGCAAAATTGGCCAGCCTCATAACCTGAAGGTCCTTGGTTCAAATCCAAGCTCTGCACCCAATTTCAAAGCCCTTCCGCTCGCGGGAGGGCTTTATTGTTTAACGGGTTACAAAGCTGAAAACCCAGGCGTTTGGGAAATGTAACTCAGGGAAAGAGTGGGGAATTGGGGGAAACGAAATACGTAATTTCCTACGTAATCGCCGTCAGCGGGCGGTTCCGCAGTTGCTATGTCCCGCTGTAGCTCTGCGGTAATGAAAATACTACATGTCTCTGATCTGCACTCACACCTCGCCTGGTTCGACTGGTTAATTGCGCAAACTAACTACGATCTGATCTGCCTCATCGGGGACATTCTGAATCTCGGTGACTTAAGCTCCGAGATTGACCGAGAGATTGACGCGGCCATGAACCGGCTCGCGGAGATTCGAACGCCTTTGGCGATGTGCAGCGGCAACCACGATTTGCACTACTTGGGCGGGCAAGACCAGGCACAGTGGATGAAATCGCTCCGTCGAAAGAATGTGTGGATTGACGGGGACGCTTTCTGGTTCCGCGACTACCGCTTTCGTTGTGTTGGTTGGTGCGATCCTGTGCCACGAGGGGCGCGAGATGATTTTTGGCTGATGCATGCCCCGCCTTTCGGCGCCAAAACATCCATGGTGGCAGGCGGCATTTCGCATGGAGATGAGGAGGCACGTGAAGTTTGTCTCTTGGGGGACGGTCCGCGTTTCACGTTAGGCGGGCACGTGCACCGTGCCCTGGGCTTTTCGGGTGTTTTGCATGAAACGGTGAGCCTCAATCCAGGGCGAGGCGACAACCCCGAGATACCTAACCACATCGTTCTCGATCTCAAAACGCAGACGACGACTCACCACCAAGCGACATTGTCGGGCGTAAAGCCTACGACGTTCAACTTCGCACTCTAACACTTTCCGACGATTGTCCTATGACCCTGAATTACATTCTATCGGCTTTGTCGAAACCTGAGGTGGCGAGTAGCGGGGTAGAGCTGTGCCTGCGATTGCTATTCTCGCCTGAAGTTCGAAAGCATTGCATGACATGCATTGCGTTTGCCCGTAATCATGCCACCCGGTTTAGATGGTGGCCGATCATTGCATTGTCCAGTGCCGCGGTAGTTGCGGACTCACGTCGACGTGAAACTAGTGCACTGGTTTTGCGCGCACGAAGGAAAAGTCCTGTTAATGGGTATGGGAGGCGTAACAGAACTGCCAAGGTGGGGCGCAAGCGCAACAAAGTCCTGAGTTAGGGAATTGTCATTGATCGGGCGTTGCGTCTTGTCGCAATGCGCGACGGCGGCGGATGTCCTCGACGGCATTTTCCGTGCGATCACGTTCCACTGAGACGTTATGATCTTGGGCTAACGTCACCTGGCTCAGCCAAGGTAACGAATGCGCGGTAACGATGCCTTGTTTAGCAGATGATCCGGCCGATGATTCTTTTGCTATTTACGATCCGTAAATTTAGCGGCCACTGATTCCGCCGAATAGCGGAACTTTTCTAGGGCCCATTCCCAATTGAAACCGGCGAACGCAGCGAAAAGGGCCATGACGCGCCAATCTAAGGGTGTCTCAGCGCCGGCGTTGGCCAGTTTGAAGCTGACTTTGACGATGAGAGATGAGATCGCACCCAAGAGAAGGCCGATCGCCGGGGCAACGATAAAATAGGCGAGCCAGCGGGGTCGCAGCGCGCCCTTGTTGAGCTGGAATTGGAGCCAATAGAGCGCCTTTAGGATCGCTCCAGTGAAGCCCCAGAAGGCGGCCGTTTCCATAATGGCGAGACGTTGGCCGGCGAGAATGCTTTCGAAGACGAAAAGGTAGACGGCGGTGGCCGAGATCCCGGTGAAAAGGATGGGAAGAGCGCCGAAGCGGTTATTTGCCAGATACCAGTAAGGCCGCCTGCGTTGGGCTTCGCTGAAGGCCGCCTTGGCTTCAAGAAAAGCCGTCTGCTCACCCGCAAGGTCTCCCGCGCCGCCCGCTTTTCTGGCCTCGGCCAGTTGGGCGATTATCCGCACTTCGAGTGGATCGGGATTGAGATTCGCCCCGCGAAACAGGCCCCATTCCTGGGCGTTCAGGAATTCGCTGCCGAGTTGGTCGACGAGGGCACCGTAGGGGGACGCGCCTGGTTTCGCGGGGGTGGCGCTCATTTCTCAAGGTCCAGGCGCTTGGCGAAGGATTCGTTCAACATCCCACGGTAATACTTACCGCGCTTCTGCTCTTCTCCGAGGGCCATCTGTCCAGCGCGGATGCACGGATCGTCCGGTTGGTCGGGTTGGTGAAAGAGCCAAACCGCCGCTTTGAAATCCTCGCCTTGGAGGGAGGCTTTGCCTTCGCTCCTGGCGATCCGGATCGCGGCCTGGGCAAGATAGCCTTCGATGATCAGCTTTTCCTTCGCGCCTCGGTTTGCAAAGTGCCGGTTGATGTAAGCATTCGCACGCTCGTAGAACGAGCCCTCGACAATCAGACCGCTGGCCGCGGCTTGGGTCTTCACCAGGTTTTCGATGTCTTGATTCATAGATAAGGGTTAGGAGATGCGGAATACGGTTTCGTCCTCATTCTCACAGCGCCAGTTAACCCAGATCTTGGCTTCCTCAAGCTCGATGCGGGCGTAATTGCGGGTGCGGAGGAATTTCGAGGTGGCGCCGGCGATGGAGTGGATTTCGGCGACCAATTCCCCGTTGCCGAGGCGGTCGTCGCCGTCGCCGCTGACAGCGCGGATGCCGAGCCATTGGAGTATGGAGGGCGGCGGGTGGACGATGCCGCTGGAGACGATCTGGTAGAGGCCGAGGTCTATGTCTTTTTCCCAGACCGAGGCCATGCAGCCGACGTGGACGTCGCCGGATAGAAAGACCCAATGCGGATCGAAATCCTTGTTATCGTCTTGCAACTCCTGCTGGCGGCCGATGAGGCAGTAGATGAGCCGGAGGCGTTCCTTCTGGTGCTCGCGGGCGGACCAGTGGTCGTTGAGGTCATCCTCGAGCTCTTCCCGCTTGTTGGTGGTGGCCAAGGCGCGTTCAACGAGGCCGAAGGTGCGGTAGATGACGGGAACGGCACTCTGGATGAAGAGACGCTGGCCGGAGAAACCCTTGAGCCATTGCTTGAGGGCATTCCATTGGTCATCGCTCATGACGACGTCCGGGGTGCGCTCGGTGCGGTGGTCGAGCATGAGGAAGGTCTCGCCGTTGAGGACCGCAGTGTAGGCGTGATGTTTGGCGCCGGGCTGGAGGAAGCCGCGGGCGAGGTTGCCGCGGAGTTGGAAGCGTTGAAAGGCCCGGAGTGCCGATTGGTAGATGCGCGCGTAGACGACACTGGCCTGCACAAGCTTGGAGTGGGAGCCCCAGCCGTCGAAGATGTCGTGGTCGTCCCACATCATGATCGAGGGGACCGACGCGAGCATGGCGGCGACGGGTTTGGCGGTCCACTGACGGTGGTAGAGCTTCTCGTAGAAACGGTCCAGGTTGGCGTCCATTTCCGGGGTGACCGGATACTTCGCCATGGCCGCGTCGCTGAGTTCTGCGAAGTCGCGCATCCAGTCCTGCTCCCAGACGGCGTCGGCGTAAACCTGGTCGCCGCCGAGGACGATGAGGCTCAGGGGTTGAGCTTGGTGGTCGGCCACCATCCGCTCCCACATCTTGTGGGGCTCGGCGGTGCTGGCCATGAGTTTGAGGGCCGAGAAGCCGTTGCAGCTGCCGTAGACGAAGCGAATTTTCTCGGTCGCGGCGGGCAGGTAGAACTTCCAGCGGGTTTCGCCGTGGCCGGTGGCGGCCAATTCCCCGCTGGCCTCGATCGTGTAATCGACTTGGCGGCCGGCGACACGGTTTGCGGGCAGGGGCCATTCGGCGCGCCAGACCGCGCCTTCAATGGAGGAGTCGGCGATTCTTTTGAAGAGCACCCGGGTGCCGTCGAGCACCCAGAGGGGCGTGGTGCCCTTGGTGACGACGAGGCAGGTATAGCAGGCGCCGGTGGCGTCAGATTCGTAACCGAGGATGGGACCCAGGACGAGTGGCGTCATGGCTTAGGCGATGAGTTTCTTGAGGCTCTTTAATTCCTTGAGGATGGCCTTCGGTTCCTTGGTCATCACGGCTGCGGCGAGTTGGAAAACGCCCGTGACGATGCCGAGGCCCTTTTTGACCGTGGCGACCTTCTTGAGGAATTTCTCGGCGTCGGCGACGGCTGTGGTGAGGTCGGTGACAGAGGCCTCGACTTCTTCGAGGGTGAGGATACCAGCCACCGCGCTCAGCTGGGACGCCGTTTCCGAGAGGTCGTATTCGAGGTCCATGAGGAGCTTGCGCTCCGTGTCGTTCAGTTCCTCCCAGTGGTCGTATTTGTATTTGCCGATCGCGGGCGAGAATTCCGTGAAAATGTCGGCGAGTTGCCGGGCTTCTTGTTTGGTGAGGGGCATGGTGGGGCGAGTTAGTTTTTGAACTGGGCTTGGAGGGCTTTGAGCTCGTCCTGGTAGCCCTTGAGTTCGGCGATGAATTCCTTGCGCGTGAAATCGCCGATGTGGGCGGCGAGTTTGGCGTGGCCGGCGCCGATCTTGCCGAGGGCCTCGGCGAAGGCTTCCGCGGATTTCTTCCGGGCGGCGATCGTTGCCGTGTGCTCGAACATGGCGTAGCGCGCGAGGCGGGACAGGCCGGGATTTTTCGCGAGGTCCGCGTCCCGCACCAAACCGTCCGTGGCGTCGGCTTCGCGGCGGAGCGATTTGAGGTAATCTTCGCGGACGGTTTCGGCGAGGGCGGCAGTCAATTTCTGGACCGCAGGGTCGCACCGGGTGACGAGGTCGCGGACGAGTTTACGGCGAGCCCCGTCGGTCGCGAGTGTAGCGACAAGGTTGGCCGCGCTGGCGAACAAGTCCGCGTCGCCCTTGTCCAGCACGTCGGCCTTGGTGGCGGCGCCGGCGACGTCGTCGAGGTTCTTCTTGTAGTTGATGACCTCGTTGTCCGCGACGGCGGCGAGGGCGCCCATGTATTTGACGATCACGGCCTGGCGGTCCTCGAAGTGCTCCCGGTGGCGTTTGTAGTTCGCGAGGTTTTCCTCGGTCACTTCTTTGCCGAAGAGGGCCTGGCGGCGGACGTTGGTGCCGACGAGGTCGGGCGGGATGACGTTGTAGCTGCTGAGGGACTTGGCCTGGCTGGCGAAGTCCCGTACCGCGGCGAGATTGGCGCAGCCACTGAGGAGCGTAGCAACTACCGCGAGGAGCAAGAGCGGCCGCAGCAGGGTGCTGCGGAAGGATTTTGTGTGCATGTCGATTGGGTTAGGGGCTGGAAGCCGGTGATTTTTCGCTACGCTTGAACCAGACGTAGGTCGCGGAGCTGATACCCATGAGGTAGAACGTCTGCGCGTCGAAGGTCGGGAAAACCAATTCGTCGAGCAGTTTGGTCACAAATACCCCGGCGAAAACGAGGGTCCATAGCGCCATTTGCAGGCGGTGGATGTTCGGGCCCTCGGCGTCGCTGATGAGGTCCAGGATCCCTTCGGATTGCTGGCTCGAGTTCGTCGGCGCTGGCGCCGGTGCCGGAGCTGGAACGGGGGTAGCCGGATCGACGGCGGGAGTCGGAGTAACCGCAGCGGGTGTCGCTGGGTTGGAGCCCCAAGTCGAGGCGATGCCGGTCGTGAGGGTGCCGATGCCGATGAGGGTCAGCGCCGTCGTATTGAAGATGCCGAGCGAGTTTCCCGTCAACAGGAACAGCAGCACGTAGCCGAGCATGACCACCGTGATCCACACCGCCAGTTGGGACTTGGCGAGGCTGAACGGCCTCAGCTTGGGATCCGGGATGGCCTTGTTGCCGTCCCGCAGGATTCCCGTCCGGAAGATGGTCCACAGCAACAAAACCACGACACAGAGAACGATCACCAGGAAAGCCTTGGCTCGCGAGGGATGGACGTTGGTCATCCAGACGACGTTGGCCCCGTCGGACGAGGGCTCCAAGCGGCGGCCGGCAAAGTCGACTTGCGCCTTGACCATGTTCGCGCTGAACCTGGATTTTCCGAGCAGCACGACGCCGGCCGCGTCGATGCCGCCCTCTGGTCGGTCTAGGATGAAGCGGATCGCCCCGTCGGAGTCACCCGCGTAAACT
>Ga0208628_1000338_pt1 | contig 25205 bp, 21 predicted proteins | sample LakWasMet16_LOW5_2_FD_183864 | JGI IMG/M metagenome (GOLD analysis project Ga0208628, IMG submission 183864) | Freshwater sediment methanotrophic microbial communities from Lake Washington under simulated oxygen tension - Sediment Metagenome... | ecosystem: Environmental > Aquatic > Freshwater >... | reverse complement strand
AAAAACAGAAGACATAAACAATTGAACAACTTAACAATATCAGAATACAATAAATCAATTAATAATAACCTAAAAAATGCAGCTTAAATGTTAACTGAATTTTGTCCACTTTTTATTAGGAATTCCAAGATGGTTACTGAGCGGCGTTGAAGTATTGCGCCGGCACGCCCAAAATAATGGAAAAAACACTAGCTACTTTAGTTTATAGTTTTAAATTTGTTATAAAAATAGAAAGCATGTGGTATAAATTAATGATACTAGCCCTTGTGAGTGTGGCCATGAGTTGTAAAAAGAAGACGTACGAAAAATGCGACCATGCCTATGTGTGTGTTACTAATACAAGCTCAAGCAAATTACCTTATTCGTGGGGCGGGAGTCAGTTAAACGATACCCTGCGCCCTGGAGAAACGGCTTGCAAAGATGCGGGCTATTTAGATACCGATCCTCAAAACCATAGTTACTCGATGGTGTATTTTATGACACCCAATAAGAGTACTGCCATTACACCTACATCCTGCAATATGCAGCAAGATGTGCCTTAATAAATAATAGAGTTAATCTACTTTTGGAGGATAGCTTTGCTTTTTAAGTAAGATAGCTTTGCTTACGATATCCAATTTTAGTTTTTCGGCATTTTCAGGAGTTTCGTTTTCAAGTAAGGTTTCATAGGCATTCACACCTACAAGCAATAGCTCATCGCATTCGATTTGTGTGTTGGCATGCTCAATAGCTAAATTGCAAATGTGTTTATACTTCACAGGAATGCCCTTTAAACTAAATTTTGGTTTTACTTTTACCTTTGCTTTTTTGCTAGCAACGGCTTTAGCTACCTTCGCAGGTTTGCGTTTAGGTAGGGTTCGTTTATTTACTTTTGTTGGGCGCATGAGGGTTTAAAGATAAGATATTTTTTGATTAGTGGTTCTTGCATCCGCAAAGAACCACCATACTTTTTCTGTTATATAAAGGAGGTATCTGTTTTTTAGAACAGATGCATTACTTTTTGCAGCCAAAAAGTAAACAAAAAGCTTATGATTTTGTGATAGGTAATTCCTGCGGATCGCTGACAAAATGAATCCGCTTGCGCATGACTGCCCTTCATTCATTTTGCAGCTATTGCTGCACAAAATCATAGACTCATCATCGGAGCAATTAAGTCACTCTATAGATATAAATGGATAAAAAACTCCGTTGTTAATTTTCCGCATTTTAAATTTTACGATAAAAATAGAAGGGCTTTCCGCACGGATTTGCGCGACAATTCTGGGCTGTTTGAGCCTGAGGGTTACTGAGATTGTCGAAGTACACGATGGCGAGTTTCCAGAATTGGGCGGGAAAGCGCTTCGTGATTTTTGAGTAAAATTTAAGAAGCGGTGATTTTTCTTTGCATACTTTCTTTTTATGGTAGAAAAAGAAAGTATGATTTCTGCCTCTGATTTGAAATATCATTTTTTTTAGGGCATATGAATTACTATTTGCACCATGCCTGCCTGCCGGTGTTATTCTAAAGAAGTATATTCTTTTTTTAGGCAAAAAAGAATCAAAAAGCCTTTGTCAAAACGATAGCCCCGCGCTCTTTTAATTTTTAAGTTTCGTAATTGAAAGAGGACTAAAGCTCTTTCAAACTCAACTAAAAAATTAAAATTAATAATCTGTAATAGTTGTTTTTTTAAAGGTATCACTGAATACGCTTCGCTATTTCACACCTCGTCGGCGCCGCGTTTTGACTTGCCTGCCCGCTGCTCCGATTAGTATTTTAAATTAAGAACAGAGTTTAATAAATGGCATATTAAAATTTAGCGCAAAAATCAAACGGATGCAAATGCGAGAGCATGCGCGTAGATTGTTCGGGCTGTTCGCGAAGCGCTTCGAACAATCAGTTTGCAGCAGTGTAGATTTTAGCTAAATTTTAATGAGCCTTGAATTTTTTGTCAACTTTTTGTTTCAAGACAAAAAGTCCTTTTATTGCCTATCACAAAATCATAAGCCCGCCTGAACGGAACGGGCAGGCTTTTTGTTTACTTTTTGGCTGCAAAAAGTAATAGACTGTTCTTTATGAAAGTTAAGAAAAGACTTTTGTCTTGACGCAAAAAGTCTTTCTCCTTTGTATGGCAGACAAAGAAAGTATTTATGTTTCAGGACAGATGAACTACTTTTTTAAAGTCAAAATTATAGATAATTGTAATTTTAATAAAGACCTCTCTTTTATTATAAAACCAACTAGTAAGGGCTTTTAGCTGTTTTTGTATCAGCTGGAAAAGTGAAAAAAGAATCCTCTAATTTTTTTGAAATCACTTCTGTTGCTGTTTGTTCTAAGGTAAACTGTGGTGTTTCAATAATTGATTTTAAACTCATGGCTTTTGCTAGTTTTAAAAAGTCGTACCAATTGGCATACACATGCTTTTCATACAACTGACAATCGGCTGCTAATTTTGCAGAGTAGTAATATTTTTGAATTCCACTTTTGCAAGTAATCGTTAATTCATCACAGTCGTATCCTAAAATAGTCATGGCATGCGGTTTAATGCTTGAACTTAGTATTTCTTCATTTTTTACTGAAGCATCATTCCAAAGTAATACGTCTGATTGGCTTGTTTTATTATAAAGCTTATTACTAGTAGGGTCGTACATTTGCCATTGCACTAAATTGCCATTGCTTTCAGATTTGTAATGATTGCCTTTGATATAAAAATGCTGAACGGAACCTACTAAATGCATCCATTGTTCGTTGGTAATTTGTGGGCTTTTAGTTTTATAGGTATTTGTATATATAATTTCTCCTTCAAAGATTTGTGCAAAGTTGATCAGGGATGTCAATAGAGCAAGGGTAGTGATTAATGTTTTCATACGTGTCTTAGTTAGTAATTAATGTATTAGGTGAATAGTGGTGTTAAGGTAATATATTTCCAAGAATTATAAAACCGATCAATACGAGCCAATAATAAAGTAAAAAACGTTTTTCTCCTTTAGATAGTTTTTGCTTTATCACATAGTTTGGCTGTGCTTGTAAATAGTAAAAGTTCATCATGCGATGTATGGGAATTAAAAATACAAACGAAAACAAAACACATAACGACAATAGGCTTCCTTTAAGGCTTACTAAAAGGGTAAAAACTAAGTAGCAAATAAATAATAAAAATAAGGGGATGTTTTTTTTATATCCTTTATCAATAGCCAATAGTTCAAACTGATTAAATAAATCGTAACCAAAATATATGGTAAAGGCCGCTCTAAACGAAGGACTTATATCGTATTGCTTTTCGTCTTTTAAATATTGCCAATGTTTAAAAAACCAAAAAAAAGGATACATACCCAAAGAACAAATACTTAATAAACAAAAATGCCACACCGATTGATAATCGGAAACAGGAAGCAAGGGCTCTTTTGTTATTTCATTTGGTTCGCTCATTTAGTAGCTTTTCTGTATTTAAAATAGGTGTTGATTTATCGGTCGCAAAACTCTCGTTTAATATCTTCGCGGCGTAATCCTTGAAAATCTTCTTTATCAAACCATTCGTAAAAACGGCGAGGGTTTTGTCGTTTAGCTTTTTTTAAACACTGTATCCATTCTGTTTCCGTTAGTTTTTTGTAATCGGTATCATAAGTTTCGATAAACAAAAATAGTAAATCTTCATTTAAACTTTTTTCTTTCACAAAGGGTAATAGTAAATCTATGGTCCAACTGTAGCGTTGATATAAATTAAATAACAAGCCAAGGTTCACGGCTTCGGCCACCGATAGCTCGGACTCGGGATAATATTTTTTAACGTTTAGTAAATGCTTATCTAATTTATCATACTCATGAGCTTCCCAATGGCGGTATAAGGATAAGATGCTATAGTTTAACCACATGTGATTGGCAAGCACCGTATCATTATGATTAGCTGCCAAAGCAAAGGCCTTCCGCATTTTTCTTTCTAAGCTTGATATTGGTATTAAGGTATCATGATACACTTGCAAATACCTTAAACTTAAAATGCAAAAATTAAATTGTAAAGGGGCGTAAGTAGAATCTATCTTTATTACTTTTAGTGCCGTATCTCTGGCACTATAGTTATACACCGATTCTTCATCCGTTGCGGCTAAGGCCAGGTAGTTAGTCCACATAGGTAAAAAACTTTTGGTATGTGGTAAATTAATATCTAAAATTTCGGGACGGCTAATGGTTTTTTTAAAGGCGGCATCCAATAATCTGTTTTGTGCTCTAAAGGCTTTTAAAGAATCTTTGAGTTCGGCGGCTTTTTTGTAAGAACCAAGCACCAACTCGGCCGATGATTGATTATCGACAATCGCTTCTACATCAATTTCAATTTCGGCTAATCGGTTAATCGCTAAAATATAATCCATCGAGTCTACCAAGGATTTTTTCTTCAAGCGTTCTTTAATCTCTAGTTCAGGAAGCTTTGCTAAATAATGAAAGGGAGTGTTTTTAATTTGCTTGTAAAACGTTTCCCAGTTTTCTTTACTCTCAATACTGCTTTCAACCTCGCGTGTGGTAATGGTTTTAATCAACTTAGAGATTTCTCCGGCACGGGCTTCTTGTAACTTATTATTGGATTCGGTATTTCCCTCTACCGAACTATAGGTTTTAATATGTATTTTTTTAAGGTATGGCTCATAGATTTTTAATTTTTTACTGACGTATTCTTTCACCAACTCATTAATGTTGGTGGAGTTTCGTAAAAAGGGAACAAATAATTTTAAAGTTCCACTAAAGGTATCGGGCAAAACTTCAAGTTCTTTATTGTAAATGTATTTGGGAAATAAATACAGCATTTCGAGGTTCGCATCAGGCACTGGGCGTATGTAGTTGTAATAGCAAGCATATCCTTTTTTAACGTATCCAATATTGGCTTGATGGTTTTGTTTCATAAAATAAGGAGCAATTTTACTTAAAGGCGCATAAAAGTTTTTACCATCCTTGGCTCTATTTTTTTTATACAAATCAAAAAAGTAATTAGGCTTTAGCATCGTGCCTTCATACAATTCGGAGCCATGCATTAAATTATTATTATCGCAAGTATATTGGTTACGCAATACCACATCTAAATAAATGGCATCTTTAGGGTCGTTAAAAAATTGCTTGACGGCTGGTAAGTTTTCCGACTTTAAAAAAATACTATCGCCATCAATCACACAACTTAAATTGGCTAATGCCTTCATCGCTTCAGAGGTGCTCATGCATTTGCAAACGTTTTGATTAAAGGGGATGATGCCATAATCTAAATCACTGATGCTTTTATCTGCAGGAGGAATATAGGGCTTTGCCGAAAATACTTGGGTGGCATATAGTCCACTATCTTTTCCTAAAACAATAGCAATACCTTGCAAATCATATTCTTTATTCACCATGTTTTTGTAATGCGCAGGCGACTCAACCCAAATTTTAAATAAAGCCTCAGCAGCTTCTTCATAGGTATTGGTAATTTTAACGGTATTCGTTTTTTTATTTTTTACTGGTTTTTTAATATAAGTAAGTGCGCAGTTTTCGCCTGTTTTATCGTGTGTGCCTTTATAAAATTGCACTCGTTTAAAAGGCGTTTCTTTGTTTTTATCTTTTTGCGAATGAGTCACATTTTTTAGTTGCGCCATGTATTGCGCTTGGTCAAGAGCCGCTAAACCTAAGATATTGTCTTTGCCCAAACTCCCTACTTTTTGTTCGGTACGGAGAGTGTTGAGTTTTTTAATAAATAAATCTTCAATTAGCTGAGTATTTATTTTAGCGAGGTTTATTTCGGAATTGGCTTGTTGGGCCTGTATGCTTATAAAGAATACGAGTGATACAAAAAGATAAAATGATTTAATCATAAGGAATACGGTTGACATAAATATACAAAATAAACCAAAATGACATTTAAGGAGTTTGTATATATTTATAGTACTTTAGCAAACACAATCAAGTGATGAACGAATTGGCTTTACATATTATTTACGAAGATGATGTGCTATTGGTTTGCCACAAACCAGCAGGATTAATGGTGGAACCTGATCGAAACAATCATCCCAATTTATTGCAGCAAGTAAAAAACTATTTAAAAGAAACGACTGGCGAGAAATTACCTTATGCGCAACATTTGCATCGCTTAGATAGAGTGACCAGCGGATTGGTTTTATTTACCAAACAAAAACAACACTTAAAAAACTTAAGCGAACAATTCGCCCAACGCGAGGTGTCAAAACACTATGTGGCACTTACCGATAAAGTTCCGCAAGTATTAACGGGTACTTTAGAACATTGGCATCGTAAAGAAAAAAAGAAAGCGGTTTTAGTTCCTGAGGGTACAGCTTACGCAGAGAAAGCTAAATTAGAATACAGTGTAGTGCCTCAGGGTTCGCAATATGTGTGGCATATCAACTTGCACACTGGCAAGTACCATCAAATACGGGTGCAATTGGCTAGCCTTGCTTGCCCTATTATTGGCGACGAATTATATGGCTCAACAGTTGCTTATCATCCCAATGCCATTGCTTTGCATGCCGCCAAATTAAGTGTTCAGCATCCCATCACTAAGCAGCACATGGTGTTTGAGGCAGCAGCAGATTTTATAAAATAATCGGTACTACTTTTCGGTAGCTTGTTGTTGAGCTACAATAGTTTTAATAGAGGTTTCGTTTATAAACACATCTTTTAAAACAGCTTGTCCTTTTTTTATACTAACGAGGGCATAAGTGTTTTGCAAAGTATCGCGCGCTGATTCTCTGTAAACAAGTTCCGCATCTGGTGCTTTTGTTTCTTCCATATAATAGCGTTCAAATGGATAGTCAATATATACCACTTTGTCATTATACTGACTGTAATAATTGACTTTACTTTTTACAAAGTCATCTGTATCACTTGGTTCTGTTTTACAGATCTCTTTAATTGTTGCGTAACCATCTTTATCGCGAATTAATTTCACATAAATATCTTGGTTGGCTACCCAATTGGTATCTGTTAATTGCTCGATATGATTTTCTTCAAAACGTAGCGTGATATACTTTCCTCTAAATGGATCGTTGGGGTCGATAGGCTCTGTTTTAAATTTAAAATCTTTACCTGTCGCTATCACATCTTCACTGTCAAAAATCATTTTGGCAGGCACGTATATTTGTATAGCCGCAACAATACAAAATATAAGGAGCAGTAGTTTTTTATTGGCCATTTTCTTTACGTTTTTTAAGCATTAAAAAATTTGTTACAAAGAACCCAACACCCACGCCTACAAAAATGATTCCTCTTAATACATAAGATAAATTAGTGTCGAAAAAACGAACCAAAACTAATGCTGAAATCATTAATAAGCCATAATTTAAAATTCCTAAATGATCAAGTTTAGCACCTCTTCTTATATTGACAATACCGATACTTAAAATAAGTAAATTAACTAATACCGTAGCTATAGGAGAGTACAACCCAATGATAAAAATGATGGGGAATATCAAAAACACAAAGAGTAAAGGATTAAATTCTTTTAATAATGGTTTGTCTTTTTGTTTCCATAACATGATACTCGCTACAATTAAAATAAGCACACAGCTAATCATTTCAGGCGAATTCATGGTGCTTGAAAATTGAAAATGCTCTTCTCTTAAATTGCGCCAAAACCAATTAGAACTTAAGCTTAGTAATAATGAACTAGTTCCTAAAGAACCAAACATAAAGTAGCCATTGTTGGTTGATTTTTTATGTTTTAAATGAATGTTGTTTCCAATGATATAAAATAATCCAAATAAACTGAAGTATGCAATATACATCAACTCCTCATAATGGTGTGCTACCGATCCTAATGAAATCATAACAGAGATAGGAACTAACCAATGATGGAATAGGGTAAAATTACTATACGTTTTGTTTACATATATTTTATAATAATAAGGTAGTATGGCTAGCAAGAGAAACCAATAATAGTAACTCTCGGTGGATGGATAATGCCAATAACATGCTTCGCCTAAATAATAAGTAATTCCCGCAATATATAATAAGGAAACAATAGACGATTGCATGATGTACACAAGTGGTAAGCAAAGCAACATCCATAACAGTAAAAAAGAACTTAAATCGCCAGATAAATTATAAATCTGACTGATGAGTGAAATACTAGCTCCAACTCCAAAAAATAAAAAGGCGCTGCTACTTTCTTTCCAAGTAATACTCTCTTGTTTTTTAAATAAGCTAAATCCACATAATACTTGGCTAAGCAATAAAGGTAAAAACGCTAAAACAGTTTTACTCATTCGAGATAAGTTATCCCAATTATGAGCAATGATTAATAAAATGCCAAGTCCAACTAAAATAGCACCAAGTATCCCAAACACAATAAATAATTTATTATGAAATTGATTCCCTTTGTTTTTATAATACCCTTTAATTTTTTCTGCTGTTTCCTCCGAGATGATTCCTTCTCGAAGAAGCTCTGAAATATCCTCTAAAACGTTCATGTTGTATTAGTTTTGTTAAAAATAGTAACGACTGTATCATACCGAGGCATAACAAAAATAAGTTAATTAAAAACCCTAACAAAGTAAATTAACGCTATTTAGCATTTTGTATGTCATTACATTATATGACAAAGTCTACTATTTAATTTTAGATTATTGATGTTTTTTAGTAATTTAAGGTTGCTTTAATAAACGTATAAATATCATTTCATGAAATATTTCACTTGTGTTTTACTATTTGTGTTCTTTGGTTCAACTGGATTAGTTGCTCAAAATAGAAAATTAGATTCTCTTCAACAGATTATCGATAAAAAGTTAAATGATACAACCCATGTTAAAGCCATGGTTACCTTATCGGCCTTGGTGCGTAATTCAGATTTAACGAGGTCAATAAAACTATCGTCAGAGGCTTTAACCTTATCTCACAAAATAAAATTTAAAAAAGGCGTTGGCTTAGCACATTTAAATTTGGGTACTACCTTTCATGTGCAAGGTAGTTACGACTCAGCCGAAGTACGCTATATGTCTGCGCTTTCTGTTTTTAAAGATCTAAAGCTAAAAAAGAATATGTCTAAGTGTTACAACAACTTAGGGAATATGTACCAGTTAAAGGCCGACTACAGCAAAGCAATAGAATATTTAATCATGGGTAAGCGTATAGCCGAAGAATTAAAAGATAATAAAGGCTTATCAGATTGCGAATTAAATATTGGTAACGTGTACATTCAAAAAAAGGAATATGCCATGGCGCTTAAGCAATATTATAAATCTTTAGCACTTGCTCAAAAAATAAACGATTTACAAAATATAGCTCAAGTGTATAATAATATTGGTGGAACACAACGCTATTTAAATCAAACAGATTCTACTTTATTAAATTATAAACGTTCATTGGCTATTCGTTACCAACTTAATGATTTGGGCGGTATTGCCGAAACCACTTTAAATATTGGCGATGCGTATTCAAATGTAAAGAATTATGATAGTGCCTTAGTGTATTTTAAAAAAGCACATATCCTCTATTCAAATGTAAATAGTCAAGCAGGCGTTGCTTATGCCTTGCATAATATGGGGGGAGTGTTGTTTCATTTAAATAAACAGCAGGAGTCTTTAAAAGTGCTCAAGCAATCCATCGAAGTATCATCGGTAGTGGGATTAAAAGATTTGCGATTATCTGCTTATCGGATGTTATCGGATGCACTTTTTGAATTAGGTCAATACAAAGAAAGTGCTGAGTACATGAAAAAGATGCAGGTATTGAATGATTCTTTATTAAATGAAAATAGTAATAAGCAAATTGCCGAAATGCAAACGAAATATGAAACCGAAAAAAAGGATAAGGAAATAGTGAAGCAAAATGCCGAAATTAAAAATCAACAAATAGAGGCCGATAAAAAAGCCACCGAATCAAAAGCTTTAGTGATTGGAATTGTGTTATTATTGTTTGTAGTTGGTTTTATTTATAGAGGCTACAAGCAAAAACAAAAAGCCAATCAAATTATTACCCTACAAAAGCAAGAGGTGGAACATAAGAATTTAATTATTGAAGAGAAGCAAAAAGAGATTCTGGATTCGATTAACTATGCCAAGCGTATTCAATATTCATTATTAGCACATGCCGATTTTTTAGATGCTCATTTATCATTCTCAACTAACGGAACAAGAAATGGATACTTTGTGTATTTCAATCCAAAGGATATTGTGAGTGGCGATTTTTATTGGGCTACAAAAAAAGACCATAAGTTTTATATGGCCGTGTGCGATAGCACGGGGCATGGAGTACCTGGTGCCTTTATGAGTTTATTAAATATTGGTTTTTTAAGCGAAGCCATTAATGAAAAAAATATTGAGCAGCCAAACGAAGTGTTTAATTTTGTACGGAAACGTTTATGCGAAAGCGTGAGTCGTGATGGACAAAAGGATGGTTTTGATGGCATATTAATATGTATGGATTTAAGTACAAAACAAATCACGTATGCTGCAGCCAACAATAAACCCATTTTAATTAAACAAGGGGAGCTCCTAGAATTGCCTGCCGATAAAATGCCTGTAGGTGCTGGTGAAAGAAAGGAAGAGTTTAAACTCTATACCGTTAATGCCGAGCAAGGCGATAGTTTGTATTTATACACAGATGGTTATGCCGATCAGTTTGGTGGACCTAAAGGAAAGAAATTTAAGTATAAGCCATTAAATGAATTAATTATAGGTAATCACACCAAGCCACTACAAGAGCAAAAAATAGTACTGCAAAATAATTTCGATTCATGGAGGGGCAATTTAGAGCAAGTAGATGATGTGTGTGTTGTAGGTATTAAGATACAATAATATGAAAGTAAAAATAATAATTATAATCTGTTTTATTTTAACGATAGGTCTATCGTCGTATGCTCAAACTTTTAAAATAATTGGAAATGATACAGTAAATAGAATTGATGCTAAGGGGCAAAAACAAGGAAGATGGATAGAGAATGAGAGATTAAATGACGCCATAGGCTCCTATAAAAACAATAAGAGAGTGGATACTTGGCGTATATATAATTATTTGGGGGAATTAGATGAAGAAGTGAAGTACGTTAATGGCAAAAGATTGAACGATAATGTAAAGATGAGGAGAATAAGAGCGAAATTTGGCGACGATGATGGCGTAAAGATGAAAATGAAGGATCATTTTGATATTGATTTTCACTTTTCCGATTACTCTAAGGAAGTCGGTAAAATCGAATACACAAATGTTACAGCTAAAGTTCTTGAACTCAAGGGAGATAACTATGAGCAAGTTTTAGAATTTAATTCAGGTGCATTCTCATATATTAAAAATATTCCTTTACAACCGAACAAGAATTATAAAATTCTTTTATCTCTCCCTGGTTATTTAAAAAGAGAGTATTTAGCAAATACACATTTAACAAGTAGTACTGATTCAATAAATAATTTTGTTCAAGGATTTAACGTTGCATTTTATAAAAAGTATAACCGTAAACTTGCACCAGAAGCCTTAAAAATGCCGTCAAACATTATGAAGTATAATAAAGAGTATAAGAGTTTAACGGTTGATTGGCGATATGGTACATATTTATATGATAAGTTTGAAAGTCTTGATAAATCAACAAAGGAAAAATTAATTACAGAATTAGATAATACAAATAATACTGAAATCATTGAGCTTCAAGAACAGAAAAAGCAACAAGATGAACAAATTAATAAGCTTAACTCCGAAAAATTATTAAAAGAATCGGAAGCGAGAGCTAATAAATTAGAAGCTCAACAAAAAGAAAGAGAGCTAGAACTTATCTCCAAAGAAAAATTGTTACAAGAGTTTAAGATTAAAGAGCAACAATTAGAAGCAAGTCAAAAAGCTAAAGAAATTAATTTATTGAACCAAAATCAATTAATTACTGAATTAAAATTATCAGGTCAAGAGTTAGAAATTAGGCAGCAAAATATTGAAGCCGAAAAGAAAAAGCAAGAATTAAAATCCTCCAAATTAGAACAGGATAAAAAAACAGAGGAAGTTAGGAAAGAGAAGTTGATGAGAAACTTCAGTTTAGTAGGCTTATTGTTTGTGTTAGGGTTAGTTTTTTTTGTGTATAGAAGTTTACGTCAAAACAAAAAAGCAAAAGCTATTATCGAACAGCAAAAACAAATTGTTGAAAGTCAGAAACATTTAGTAGATGAAAAACAAAAAGAAATTATTGATTCTATAAATTATGCTAAACGTATACAGTATACCTTATTGGCTCACAAAGATTTTTTATCAACGTATATTCCTCAATATTTTGTGTATTTCAATCCAAAAGATATAGTTTCTGGTGATTTTTATTGGGCTACCAAAAAAGGTAATAAGTTTTATTTAGCTGTGTGTGATAGTACGGGACATGGAGTACCTGGTGCCTTTATGAGTTTATTAAATATTGGTTTTTTAAGTGAAGCTATTAATGAAAAAGGAATCGAAAGGCCAAACGATGTATTTAATTATGTTCGTCAAAAATTAGTAGATAATTTAAGTAAAGACGGACAAAAAGATGGATTTGATGGTATTTTAATTTGTTTGAATTTAGATACCAAACAAATTACTTATTCTGCCGCTAATAATAAACCTATTTTAGTTAAAAATAATAAGTTTATTGAATTAGAAGCAGATCGAATGCCCGTGGGAATGGGCGAAAGAAAAGAAGATTTTAAATTGCACACGGTTGATGCTCAACAAGGCGACATATTGTATTTATACACAGATGGTTATGCCGATCAGTTTGGTGGACCTAAAGGGAAGAAATTTAAGTACAAGCCTTTAAATGAATTAATTATAGGTAATCACACCAAGCCACTACAAGAGCAAAAAATAGTACTGCAAAATAATTTCGATTCATGGCGTGGCAATTTAGAGCAAGTAGATGATGTGTGTGTGGTAGGTATTAAGATATCTTAGTATAATCAGTCTTCTTGGGAACTAGGGTGGAGCAGTGCTTGTACTCCTATTTTCACATTTCTTTAAAAATTAGCCGTTCATTTATGGAATAACAACTAGTGCTGCATCTCAATGTAAAAGAACACTATGAGAAGTATTACTATTTTAATTCTAGCCTTTTTCTCTGTTAATGTATTTGCGCAAAAATTTATTAATGGAGATTTTGAAAACACCACCGCCAACATGGATCAAATTAATTTAAGTAATGATGCTTTAAATAATATGTTACCAGGAGTGACCGCTTTTGGAAGTTTCGGCGATGTTGATATTATTTCGTCGGCTACCTATGGCGGAAGTGGCGCAAAAATTAATAAATGGTATATCGCCTTAACAGGAGGTAAAACTGATATTGTTGCTCTTGAATTGAATAGCAATTTGATAAAAGGAAAAACGTATAGCATTTCTTTTTATGACCGTAAAGTGTTGAGTTATGAAGCAACTCCCATTCAAATTGGATTATCTGATTCGAAAAATGATTTTGGAACTGTTGTATATACTGGTCATAGCAATCCAGAACTTAATGTGTGGAATAAAAGAGTATTTAGTTTTGTAGCGCCTCACAATAGTAAATATATAACCGTGCAAATGCCAGATGGAAGTATTAGTAATTGGGTAAATATAGATGGCTTTAATTTTGAAAATACTAATGATATAATAGTGCCTCTATGTGATACGACAGTTCATATAATGGCGTCTTCTACTAAAATCACAAAAGGTTCTTCGGTTATGCTAACAGCAAGTGGTGGATGCCACTATTTTTGGTCTACTAAAGATGGATTAACAAAAGATACCGGTTCTGTGATTGCGGTCACTCCTCAAAGCAGCACTTTATACAAGGTTATTAGTAAACGAGAAGGATGCCCTGATATTTCCACTACCGTTTTAGTAGAAGTGGTAGTGCCTGATAAACCTAAAGAGCTGGAACCAGATACCAATTTAAAAGAAGAGAAATTTGTAAAGTTTACAAAACGTTATTTAAATGGCAGAAGATATAAAGTGCAACAAACCTTAAACGCTGAAAGTAAAACTGTGAAGATAAACATCTATGATAAAAACAGAGTGGATGGCGATATCGTATCTATTTATTTAAACGGAAAGTTGATTGTAGAAAATGTTCAAGTGACTCATCAAAAAAAAGAAATCTCTTTACAATTACAAAGTGGCTCAAATGTATTGGTAATGTATGCGATTAATTTGGGTCGTATACCTCCTAATACAGCTGCTTTAGAAATTAATAACGGCAGTAAACGAAATAGAATCACAACTTTAGTGTCTGATTTTAAAAATAGCGGCGCATTAGAATTGATATATAATGATGATGTTTTATCTATGAGATAAAAAGCTTAGCATAATTTTATTTGGTTACCTTCATTCACGATTTTTAAATTACCTAAAGTGAAGCAAACGACATATCACACCAATAGCATCGAAGCCAAAGAATCAGATTATTTATTTGTCAGTACATCTCAATTACCTAATTCGGGAAATGGTTTATATACTGCTATTACTATTTATAAGGATGAAGTCATTTCTTTATTTAAAGGGGAAATATTAACCGATTTACAAGCTAAACTTAGAGCTAATAAGGGACACGATAAATACTTTATTAATTTGCCCAATGGTACGATACTAGATTCGATGCGCATTCATTGTTTTGCTAAATATGCCAATGATGCCGAAGGTTTTGAAAAATCATTATATAAAAATTCAGCCAAAATTGCTTTGGATGAAGATGGCAATGTTTGCATTATTGCTCTCAGAAATATTAAAATAAATGAAGAGATTTTTTGTGCCTACGGAAAATCGTATTGGAAAAAACACCGATAATTTAATCCCTTTTTAACCAACCCGTTACGCTCATGCGTTGTTTTTGTGTCACTAACACTTCGTGCTGTAATTCATTACTTTTAAAAAATACGGTTTTGCCTTGAGTAGGACTTACTTTTTTGTTATTATAGTTTTGGTAAATCATTAACTGCCCACCATCACTTTCTTGCCAATCATCATTTAAATAACTGATCATGCTATATTTTCTGCTTGGGTTATTGTTAAACTGGTCTAAGTGCTTTTGGTAAAAGCTGCCAACTTCATATAAGGAATAATGAAATTCATAACCATTAATTCCTGCATAACAACTTCGGTTAAGGTATTTTACAAAGTCATCTATCTGATCAAAGAAATCATTCTCATATTCATTGTTATGCGCTCTATCAAGCCAATAAATTAAATCACTTCTTACAGCTTTGTCGTGCGAAACCAATACGTTGTTTCCTGTGCCAGCTTCCTTTAGTTTATTTTGATTCAGTAATTCTAATAGATTTTGCTTGAGGTGTTGCGATAATTCATCGCTGATAAAATGGTTATCGATACCCACATTATCTTTAATAAAACTTTCAATCAGTAATTCAAAGTTGTTTTCCATAAGGCTTAATAGCCTGAATGTACAGACGCCTAATAAAGATAGCCTTAATAAACGGATAAAATGAGATAAAAGATTTTATATGTTAGGTAACTTATAAAAGTTTTAATATTATTGTCGCTGATTTTAATAAAACTAGTGCAAGAGAATGACTCAAGAAAAACAAATTTCTATTAAAGATTATCATTACGATTTACCATTTGATCGTATTGCTAAATATCCTTTAGCTGAAAGAGATTTATCGAAGTTATTAGTTTATAAAAATGAAACCATAACAGAATCTCAATACATTGATATTGACGAATTTTTGCCAGCAGATTCGTTACTGTTTTTTAATAATACCAAAGTTATACCTGCAAGGCTATTTTTTAAAACATCCACTCAAAAGGATATTGAAGTATTTTGTTTAGAACCTGTTTCAAGTAATGCGGATGTATATTCAAGCATGTTACAACAAAGTAGTTGGCAATGGAAATGCTTGGTGGGCGGAGCCGCTAAATGGAAAGAACAGTTTGTGTTTTTAAATACTAGCGAATTGCAAATTAAAGCAGAAATTAAAGAACGATTAAAAGGCACTTTTATGCTGGAGTTTACTTGGGAACCAGCTAACAAAACATTTGCCGAAGTATTGCAAATAGCAGGAGCTATTCCTATTCCTCCTTATTTAAAACGTGCCACAGAAGATATTGACCTCGAACGCTACCAGACTATTTACGCTCACAAAGAAGGGTCGGTAGCATCGCCAACAGCAGGTTTGCATTTTACAGATGGAGTATTTGAAAAATTAAAAGCGAAAGAGATTGTTCCAACATACGTTACATTACATGTTGGTGCTGGAACTTTTAAGCCTGTAAAATCAGATACCATGGCTGAACATGATATGCATGGCGAATATATTGATGTGCCTTTAGAAACGATTGAGTATTTGTATCAGCATATTGATAAGGTAATAACAGCCGTTGGAACAACCTCTTTAAGAACTTTGGAAAGTTTATTTTGGATTGGCGAAAAAATAGCACATCAACCCAACTTGAAACCACATGAATTATTGGTAGATCAATGGCAACCTTATGTTTCTTCAAGCAATCAAATAAATACAAAGGAAGCCCTAAACCATATTATTGATTTTTTAAATCAACATCAACTTAAAGCCTTATATGCCAACACAAGCATCTTAATTGTTCCTGGCTATCAATTTAAAATAGTAAACGCTCTAGTCACTAATTTTCACCAACCCGAAAGTACTTTGATTTTGTTAGTGGCAGCTTTTATTGGACAAGATTGGCGTAAGGTATACCAATATGCTCTTGAGCATGATTTTAGATTTTTGAGCTACGGCGATGGTTCTTTACTTTTTAGATTATAATTTTTTGTAAGTTTTTTTCTCAATTATTTCTTATTGTAATGGTATAGATTGTTTTTTAACAAGCTTAATCATTATTTATTACATCTATTTTAATCTTTTTTTCTTAAGTTCAATTAGATTTTTTGAATAGATTAACGCATTTATATTAGCTATTTACTTGTATTTATTGAGTTATATTGGAATACATGAATAGTTTTTTAATTCAAAGTAATCTATTTTGAAATAAATCTTACATCTGTTATTACCTATGCTAAATGATGTTGATTAATCTCTGTTGTCAATATAATTTTATAAAAAAAATATTTATGAAATCATCGATTATATTTCTGTTAATTTTTACTACGATAGTACTAAAAACGTATTCTCAAAAAACTTCGAACCCCTATAATGGAGCATTAGAAATTACAAGTTCTGCTTTATTCAATGATGAAAAAACATCTCATTATGCTATTTCAGTTTATCTAGATGGACATCGATTGGATTCAGTTTTTCTGAAATCTAAGAGACCTATTCACATGTATTTAGATTATGATAAAGTATATACATTTTTATTTCAAAAAAATAATTGCAAGGATAAAATAGTTATTTTAAATACTCAGATTCCAAAAGGGTTAAAAGGTATGCAGGATGAATCATTTTTATTTAAGGTGGAAATGACTCAGATTTTATTTAAAAATAGTTTAGAAACTGAAGATTTACCCGTTGCGGTTGTGATGATTAATGACAAGGAGGAATTATTGGAGGCAAGTGAAAATTACCACAAATTAACTCATGACCAAGAAGTGGAAGAAAGTGGAGGTGCTTCAACTTCTAAAACAATAAATCAAGAATAAAATTATATGATTTAGAAGTCTGATATTAATTTGATTTTTAAAATAGTTAAATACAACTTCTAATAAAAAAAAGCACATGTACGACGGTATAATGTGCTTTTTTTATACCATTAGCTTGACGTTTTATAAACGAAATCGAAAATAGTGTATTGGATTTAATTAAAAAGAACTCTAAAATCACAACCTTCCTTAAAACGATTGCAGCCAAAAGCTGTTTTGCCTTTAATTATTAATCCTTGTTTGCATTTTGGACAAACTTGATTTTCAGTAATTGTCGCAGGTGCTTTTGTTTTTTCTTGTTCCTCTATAAACTCAACATTAAAGTTTGAATTTAAAATTAAATGCCCATTTACTTTTTGGTTATTAAAGGTAAACCCTTTGATACTTGGCGATTTCTTTTTTTGAATGAGTGCAAATAATTGTTTCTCACTCAATTTCTTTCCGCCAAATTCAAAGTCTATTTTAAAATGGCAGCCTTCTTTAAATGCACTGCAGCCATAAGCCGATTTTCCTTTTATTATAGTTCCAGTGTTGCACTTAGGACAAGTAATTGGCGCATCCGGTTTAGGTTCTTTCTTTTTTTCGGCAACAGTGTCTGTTTTAGATACTACATTTTCAGCTGAAGCTGTTTTTGATTTATCGGAAGCTGAGGCTCTCGAAGCTTCCGCTTCAATAGTAATCATATGACCTTGTTCAAATTTCACTTCTTTCGTTAAATCCGTTACCATCTCTTTCATTTCGTTTAAAAACAAATGAGGGTCATATTCACCTTTTTCAATTTGACGCAATTTCTTTTCCCAAATACCAGTTAACTCTACCGATTTTAATAATTCGTTATTAATGGTTTTTATTAATTGAATACCAGTAATGGTTGGTACTAAATTTTTTCGTTGACGCGTAATGTAATTGCGTTTAAATAAAGTTTCAATAATATTGGCTCTAGTAGAAGGTCGGCCAATACCATTGTCTTTCATTAATTCTCTTAGTTCAATATCATCCACTTGCTTTCCTGCTGTTTCCATAGCTCTCAGTAAAGTAGCTTCGGTATGCATCTTCGGTGGTTGCGTTTGCTTTTCTTGCAAGTCGGGAATATGTTCTCCTTTTTCGCCTTTCACAAACAGCGGCATCAATTGTTCTTCGTTTTCTTTTTCCTCCGAGGAATCATTGGAAGCTGAGCTTGTTGAAGCTTTAGGAAACAAGACTCGCCAGCCTTCTTCTAAAATCACTTTACCAGTGGCGGTAAATTCATTGCCATCCACATCTCCTAACACAACCGTATTACTTACCACACAGTCAGGATAAAAGGCGGCGATGAAACGTCGCGCAATAATATCATATACTTGCTTTTCTGGTAAGTACATACCAGACGGAGGCATTACCCCAGTTGGTATAATAGCGTGATGATCTGTTATTTTTTTATCATCAAATACTTTTTTACTTTTTCTAAGGGGCTTATCCAATAAGGTTTGTGTAAACTGCGCATACGGCTTCATGTTTTCTAAAATACCTTTAATTTTAGGATACATGTTGTCTGGCAAATACGTGGTATCAACCCTTGGATAGGTTACTAATTTTGATTCATATAATTTTTGCAAATGTTTTAACGTATCATCAGCAGTAAAGTTTAATTTCTTATTACATTCTACTTGCAAGGATGTTAAGTCAAATAGCGGTAATGGACTTTCATTCGCATTCTTTTTAGTACTCGAAATAATTTCAAATAAATGATTTTTAATGCTCTCTAAAATTTGAGTAGCATCTTCTTTCTTCGTAAACTTTCGTTTGGTAGAATTAAATATAACCGCCCGATAAGTTGTTTTTAATTCCCAATAAATTTCGGGTTTAAAATTTTGTATCTCGTTATAGCGATTAACGATTAATGCTAGAGTAGGGGTTTGCACTCTTCCAATAGAAAGAACACCTTTGCCTTGAGCATACTTTACGGTATATAGTCTACTAGCATTCATGCCTAACAACCAATCGCCAATAGCACGTGCATTTCCAGCAGCGTACAATAAATCGTAATCTTTACTGTCTTTTAAATTTTCAAAACCTTCTTTAATTGCTTCGTCAGTCATCGATGAAATCCATAAACGCTTGACAGGCTTGTTGTTAGCAGCTTTGGCTAATACCCAACGTTGTATTAATTCTCCCTCAATACCAGCATCACCGCAGTTTACTACTTCGGTGCATTGTTCCATTAATGATTTTAGAGTATTGAATTGTTTTGTGACTCCGCTATTATCAATTACTTTTAATTGAAAGCGTGGAGGGATCATTGGTAAAAAATTTAAATCCCAACGTTTCCAATCATCACTGTAATCATCGGGCGCTTTAAGGGTGCATAAATGACCAAAGGTCCAACTAATCAAATAATTATTGCCTTCATAAAATCCATCGCGTCGGTTAGTTGCGCCTAATATTCGGGCAATTTCTTTTCCAACACTTGGTTTTTCGGCAATACAGAGAATCACAGTTTGTTATTTTGAAGCCTTAAATTATAGTTTAATTCGATACGTTTTTTAAAAAGTTATTCTCATTTGTAAGATAAATTATTGAAAAAAGTGTTTAGTACTTTATAAAAGAATGATTTATGTAAGTTATTTAAAATGATGTGTAACAGTTTCGTCAAGATATCCCTCATCTTTGTGGTATAAATATTAAATCTAAATTAAAATGAAAAAAATAGTATTAACACTTGCTGTTACATTAACATTGGGCATGGTCATGTCTTCTTGTAAAAAAGATTATATCTGTAAATGCACTAAGACTTATACAGGAAGTTCAACAACCGTAGATACTGATTATTCTCAGTATACTTATAAAGATACACGAACTAATGCGGAAAGTAGATGCGATGCTAATAATGATTCTGGCAGTGATTTTTTTGGGAATTATAGTGTGAATTGCGAAATTCAATAAGCTCATAGATGTTTGTTTAGTGAAGGGGCCTTTCAGAATTTTTTTGAAGGGCTTTTTTATTTTGAATACTTTAAATTATCGTTAATTTTAGAACTGATAAAAAGTGATTCGTAATTTTCAAAACATGCATTCAAATAAAGTACAAGAATTATTAAAGGCTGAAGAAAAAGCATTCAATTTATTTGATGTGGCCGAAGCAAGAGGTTTAATTGTAGCTGGTAAAACAGAAAAACAATTAAATGAGCAATTATATGCTCTTGCATTTGAATTGTATGGCATCAAAAAATTTTGGCACAAACGCATTGTGCGTGCTGGTAAAAATACCTTGCATCCCTATCGAGAAAATCCACCTGATTTAACAATACAAGCAGATGATATTTTGTTTTTTGATTTCGGTCCCGTGTTCGAAGATTGGGAAGCAGATGTGGGAAGAACTTATGTGATAGGGAACGATCCTTTAAAACATAAACTCAAAGCTGATATTAATGCTGCTTGGAAAGAATCACGCGATTGGTTTTTTACACACACCTCCATTACTGGAGCCGAGTATTATCAATATAACGTTGAATTAGCTAAAAAATATGGCTGGACCTTTGGTGGAGATATAGCAGGGCATTTAATCGGTAATTTTCCTCACGAACAAATAGAAAGCGAAAGTAGAGATAACTACATTCATCTTGATAACCATAAAGATATGTTTGCTCCAGGTGTTTTAGGGACTAAGCGTGAGTGGATTTTAGAGATTCATTTTGTAGATATGGAGAAACAAATTGGTGGTTTTGTTGAGCAATTTTTAGTATAATCTCGATACTCTTTTAGTAAAAGAAATCAAAAATCCTACATAAACGGTAAACTTACTATTTACTTTATGGTTACTTTTACGTTATGGCATTACTGCTAAAAGAAAATATTAAAGTGGCTACTGATTCCATTAAAGGAAACAAGTTAAGAGCTTTCTTAACGATGTTAATTATCTTTTTTGGTATTACTGCATTGGTTGGTATTTCGTCTGCTATTGATGCGATGAAAGGGTCTATCAATAGTAACTTTACAAGCATGGGAGCCAATTCTTTCACGATTCGTAATAGAGATATGAATGTGAGAATAGGACGTAAAGGAAAACGAGCAAAAAAATACGAATCCATTACCTATAAAGAAGCGATTCGATTCAAAAATGAATTTGCATTTCCTGTTACAACGGCTGTGTCAACCATGGCATCATTTAATTCTCGATTAAAGTTTGAAACAGAAAAAACAAATCCTAATATTCAAGTATTTGGTGGCGATGAAAATTATTTAGAAACGAGTGGTTACGAATTAGAGAAAGGAAGAAATTTTTCTCCTCAAGAAATTATTAATGGTTCTCATGTTGTTATTATTGGTAAGGATGTAGAGTTTGCTTTGTTTAAAGGCAAGCAAAAAGCTTTAGATAAGACGGTGACTATTAATGGAGGTAAGTATAAAGTAATTGGAGTATTAGCCAGTAAAGGTAATAGCATGGGATTTGGTGGAGATAAAGTAAGTATTATTCCACTTACTGCTGCTCGTCAGTATTTTAGTAAACCAGACATGAGTTTTACGATTAGTGTATTGGCAAAAAACTCTTATTGGTTAGAATTAGCCATTGGAGAAGCTAATGGATTATTTAGAAAAGTGAGAAAGGTTCCAATAGGTGAAGAAGATAATTTTGAAATTACCCGTGCCGATAGTTTAGCAAGTATGCTCATTGGATTAACTAGTAAAGCGTCTATGGGCGCTCTTATTATTGGTATTATTACATTAATAGGGGCATCTATTGGCTTAATGAATATCATGTTGGTGTCTGTGACTGAGCGAACCAAAGAAATTGGATTACGAAAAGCATTAGGAGCGACTGCTCAAACTATAAAAATTCAGTTTTTGATTGAGAGTATTGTGATATGCGTCTGCGGTGGATTTTTTGGAATTTTAATGGGAATTATTGCGGCTAATTTAATTTCCTTTAATTTAAGTTCTTCCTTTTTTATGCCATGGACATGGATTATTATTGGATTTACAGTGTGTTTAATTGTTGGATTAATTAGTGGATACATTCCTGCAAAACGCGCATCTCTTTTAGATCCAATTGAGAGTTTGAGATTTGAGTAGATTAAAACATCTTAGAAAAAAATTACTTCTTAGCTAAACCATAGTAAAAACCAAAGCCAAGAGTTATCATACTCATGTTCCAGTTGTTTTTTACTCTTCCGTAATCAAACCATTTATCAAACCCAGGATAGGTAGGATTAAATTGTGAAAAATTGTAATTGTATGATAAATGACCGCCAATTGCAAAGTTTGGATCAACAATAAAATATAAACCAATCATTGGTTCAACAAACGAACTGCTAAATTGAGTTGGGTATTTGCCAATTAAAGAATCGTTTTTATATCTTATCCCTTCATATTTATTAAAATTGTAACCTGCATTTAATGAGATTGTAGCAAAACCTCTGGCGCTAAAAAATTTGTCAAAGCCTATTTTCACATAAGCATTGTGAGATTGCATAGAGGTATTAATAAATTGATCTCTAAAATGTTTTTGAGGTTTGTAATACGTGTAACCATAGCCAAGCCCTACAAAAAAATCTGAAAACAGTTTGGCATTTATACTTAAATCTCCTGTTACAACACCCGAAAAAGAATTTCTAAACGATTCGCTAGAGACTACTTTTGGGATACCTACGTTTCCTCTAACAGAAAACCTTGGTAATTCAGGAGGCTTGCTTGTAGTTTCTTCTTGTGCAATTGAAAGGCATGCACTGAAAATTAATAGATATGTTAGGATATGTCTCACTTATAAAAAACGATAGGCTTGATTTATTATTGCTAATATAATCAAAATAATTAAGAGCAAATGATTGTGTCATGAAGACAAAAAAATCCGCATCTAACTATTAAATGCGGATTTTTTAAGGGTTTATTTTTTGAATTAAGCAAATTTTGCTTCAAACTCTTTCATCACATCTACTAAAACTTGAACGCTTTCAATAGGCATAGCATTGTAAATAGAGGCTCTGTAACCACCAACATCTCTGTGCCCTTTTATACCATCAATATTTGCTGATTTCCATAATTTGTCAAATTCAGGTTCTAACTCTGGTTTGTTTAATAAGAAACAAACGTTCATATGACTTCTGTCTTCTTTTACGGCAGTTCCAACAAATTGAGAGTTTCTGTCAATTTCATTATATATTAAATCTGCTTTTTGTTGGTTTAAACCTTCAATCCAGCTAATGCCACCATTTTGTTTTAACCAACGTAAGGTTAACATAGTAACATATACTGGAAATACAGGAGGCGTATTGTACATTGATTCACCTTTAATGTGAACGTTATAATCTAACATCGATAACATTTTACGGCCCGTTTTTCCTAAAACATCTTTCTTCACCATAATCATGGTGCTACCTGCAGGACCAATGTTTTTTTGAGCTCCAGCATAAATTAAAGAGAAGTCTTTTGCGTTTACTTTACGGCTAAATAAATCAGAACTCATATCGCATACTAAAGGCACTTCGCATTTAGGAAAGTTTTTAATTTGTGTTCCGTAAATAGTATTGTTTGAGGTGATATGGAAGTAATCCGCATCTTTAGGTACTTCATAACCTTTAGGAATATAATTAAAGTTTTTATCTTCAGAAGAAGCAATCACTTTAGTGTTTCCAATAATTTTAGATTCTTTAATGGCTTTACTTGCCCAAACACCAGTATTTAAATAAGCAGCATATCCTCTATCCGTTAATAAATTGTATGGTACCATGGCAAATTGAGTACTTGCGCCACCACCTAAATACATCACTTCGTAATCATCACCAACTTCAAATAATTCTTTAATTAAAGCGCGTGCTTCGTCCATTACAGCCACGTAGTTTTTACTACGGTGAGAAATTTCTAATAATGATAAATTCATGTTATCAAAATTGATACATGCTTCTGAAGCCTGTTTTAATACTTCTAAAGGTAAAATACCAGGGCCTGCGCTAAAATTGTGAACTTTTGACATAGTGGTTAAGATTAGTTTTTGATTAGCCAAAATTAGTAAATATTGCGAGATTTTACTAAAGGATTTATTGCAAAATAAATGCTATTTTCGAGCACAATATTATGTATGACTAAGTTATATTTCTCGCTGTGTTTAGTTTTTAGTAGCATTACGCTTATATCACAAACATTATATGTTTACCCCGAAACAAAGAAAGTAATTCAAAAAGATACTATTTTTGGTCAAATAATAGAAGACCCTTATCGATGGTTAGAAGAGCAAGAATCCAGTGAAACAAAGCAATGGGTAAAACAGCAAGATGATATTGCGCGAAACTACCTTAGTAAAATTCCTAATAATTTTACCCTAAGAGAACAAATAAAAAGAAACACAGAAGTTGATTTTTTAGCACCAACAAAATGTGGCGATTATTATTTTATACTACAAACTGCATTTGGGGGCAAAGAATTACATATCTATTTTAAGAAAGATCTTAAGAAGGATTATTGGGAAGAATTGTTTGTTACCAAAGATTTGAAAGTGAACAAAGATGAGAATATTAGCATTTCTCAATATGAAGTTTCTAAGGATTCGAAATATATTGCCTACGCTTTTGATAAAAATGGAAGTGATTGGAAAGAAATAAAAGTTGCTGATTTACATAAACAAAAAAATCTTGACGATCATTTATATGATATTAAATTTTCGGACATCGTATGGCGAGGTGATGGTTTTTATTATACCAAATATGAGCGTCAGGCAGGAGGCGAACAATACAAGCA